>JAESGX010000020.1_pt1 | contig 211206 bp, 185 predicted proteins | sample 9269801 | NCBI WGS metagenome assembly JAESGX01 (sample SAMN16773122, study PRJNA677054) | algae metagenome | isolation source: Pleurocapsa minor GSE-CHR-MK-17-07R and co-occurring heterotrophs from wet... | place: USA: Lower Calf Creek Falls, Grand Staircase Escalante National Monument, UT ... | reverse complement strand
CAGGTCGTCTCGACCGGCTTGTTCACCGAACTCGACCTTGTGGCCGATCCTGACGAGCCGAAGGACCTGTTCGGCATGCTGCTCAGGGCCGGCTGACGGCGCGCGCCGCGCGAAGTCGTTCGCTGACGGCCGTCCGGACAGGCCTGCAGGCACCGAACCGCCTTGCTTGCGCCACGGTGCACCTTCTATCTTCGGGTGATTCCCGAGGCTGCAGATGGAACATGCCGCGATGACATTCCCTGTGCGTACCATGGCCCTGATGGCGGCTCTTGCAGCCCCGGTTCCGGCGACGGCGATGACCTTCTCGCTCACCGCGATCGCTGACCCGTCCTGCGGCGGCAATTGCCCGAAGATCATCGTGGCATCTGGCGAGATCGCGCTGGATTCCGACGCCAGGTTCATCCGCTTCATCAGGAGCGAGGTGCTTCCGCAGAAGATCACCAGCGTCGTTCTGATGTCCTCTCCCGGCGGCAACCTTGTGGGTTCGCTCAAGCTGGGTGCGGTGATCAGGCAACTCGGCTTTTCCGTCATGGTTGGGCAGGTCAGTGGCGGCAGGTTCCTGTCGGCACGCTGCTTTTCCGCCTGCGCCTACACGCTGGCCGGTGGCCGAAGCCGCATCGTGCCCGAGGGCAGCCAGGTTGGCGTCCACAAGGCATGGACCAACGAACGGCCCATGCGCGACATTGTCGGCAGCGGAAACATCGGCGCGCGCGTCTCCGTCGAGGGTTACAGCCCCGTGGTCGAGCGTTACCTCAAGCTGATGGGCGTCTCGCAGCAGCTGATGGCGCTGGCCGATGCCACCCCGAGCACCGACATCCGCATCCTCACCCGCTCGGAACTTGCCAGCCTGCGCGTGATGACCGGCGCCACGCCCGAGAAAAAGCGGCGTCGCGGCGGCTGAGGGCCTGATGCGCGCTTGACCACGGGAAGGCTTGTTCGCATGGTCTGCCACACGTGATGTGGGGAATCATGCTCATGGCAAAGTGGTTGGCGGGTCTGGTTCTGGTCTTGATGGCGATGGCGTCCCCGGCATTGGCCATCACGCCCGCCGAGAATCGTCATGCGGGGTATGCCGCGGTGCCTCTGCCGCAGTGCGCCTCGGCTGAAGTGCTGGGCTTCGTTTCGAACTGGTTCGAATCGCGCGAGGCGATCTACTGGAACTCCGCGCTGAAGATCAGCCGCTTCGATCACGTCCGCGAGACGGGTCTGCGCCCGTGGGGCCCCAACTATGTGCCGCGCCGGTTCTGCACCGCCCGCGTCCAGACATCGGACGGCAAGCTGCGGCGCGCGAACTATTTCGTGCGCGAGACCATCGGCGCATTCGGCAATGCCTGGGAAGTGATCTGGTGCGTGACGGGCACTGATCGCCACTGGACCTATGCGCCCGCCTGCGAGCAGGCCACGGCGTGGTGAAGTCGATGCCGGTGCTGCGTGCCATCCTGGCGGCGATGGCCGCTCTGGCAATGGCCGGAGCCGCGCTTGCGCAGGACAGGGTTGTTCGCGGCGGAGCCTCGGGCGAGTTCGATTTCTACGTGCTGGCGCTGTCATGGTCTCCGGGCTTCTGCACGCTGGAAGGCGACGGCAAGAACCGTGACCAGTGTCGGTCTGGGTCGGGCCTCGGCTTCGTGGTGCACGGCCTCTGGCCGCAGAACGAGCGCGGCTATCCCACCGATTGCGGTCCTGCCGGCCGCACGCCGTCGCGGCAATCGATGGAAATCGCCAGACAGGTCTATCCGGAAGAGGGGCTTGCGCGCCATCAGTGGCGAAAGCACGGCGTCTGCGCAGGGTCCAGCCCGACCGATTATTTCAACGACGTGAAGCGCGCCCGCGCCGCGGTCATCGTGCCGAACCAGTTCAAGGCTGTCGAGCGCACCCAGACCTGGTCGCCGATCGATCTGGAACGCGCCTTCATCGCGGCCAATCCTGGCTTGCGCGCCGACATGATGTCAGTCGCGTGCCGCCGCAGCGAGTTGCAGGAGGTGCGCATCTGCTTCACCAGGGACCTGCGGTCGTTCCGCACCTGCGAGGAGGTCGACCGTGGAGGTTGCCGCACGCGCGAGATCAGTGTGCAGCCTGTCCGCTGAGCCCGTGGCGGCGTGCCAGGGCATTGCGCGCATGTGTGGCCGAAGGTCTTTTGGGTCTGCAAACGTGCTGAAGTCTGATCTGCCGTCATGAACTACCGCCACGCCTTTCATGCCGGCAATTTCGCCGATGTGATGAAACACGCCGTGCTGGCGTGGATCATCGCTTATCTTCAGCAGAAACCTGGGCCCATCCGGGTGATCGAGACCCATGCCGGTGCAGGTCTTTACGATCTGGCTGCGTCCGCCGCCGCACGCACCGGCGAGTGGCGAGAGGGCATCGGCCGCCTCGACGAACCGCTCGATGCCGGTCCGGAAGCTTTCCTCGCGCCTTACAGGGCTGCGCTGGCCGCGCTGCGGGCGGGCCACGGGCCACAGACCTATCCCGGCTCGCCGCTGATTTGCCAGCAGTTGCTGCGCGCCGATGATCGCTACATCGGGGCTGAGCTTCATCGCGAAACGGGTTGGCAACTCGGTACCCTGCTCAAGCGCGATGCGCGTTTCAAGGTGATCCTGCGCGATGGCTGGGAGGTCCTGCGCGCCAACATTCCGCCAAGGGAGCGGCGTGGACTGGTGCTGATCGATCCTGCTTTCGAGGCGGCGGACGAGTGGGAACAACTCACCCGGCAGGTCGTTCTCGCCGCACGCAAATGGCAGACCGGCTGCTTCATGATCTGGTATCCGCTGAAGAACCCGCGGCAATCCGACGACCTCGCATTCGCCATCGCCGAGGCCGGGATTGCCTCGGCCATCCGGCTTGAGTTGCTGGTCGGTGACCTTGCGACAGCGGAGAAACTGGCAGGTTGCGGGCTGATCGTCATCAATCCGCCCTGGACCCTGCGGGCCGAGGCCGAAATGCTTTTGCCGGCGCTGGCGGCGCGGCTCGCGCGTTCGGCGCGGGCCGGCTATCGCTGCGAGGTGATCGCGGGCTGAAGGTTGTGCTACGGCTGTAGCTCCTTGAGTCGTCATGATCGGTCGTCACATGCTCATTCTGCGCTCCGCCCCAGCCTCGCCCTATGGCCGCAAGGTCAAGATCTGCGCTTCGCTGCTTGGTCTCACCGATCAGATCAAGATCGTCGAGGCCGACACCAACAATCCCGATGATCCGCTGCGCAGCCAGAATCCGCTCGGCAAAATTCCTACGCTTGTGCTGGAAGATGGCACGACGCTGTTCGATTCCCGGGTGATCGTGGAATATCTTGATCATCTGGCCGGTAGCGGCAGGATGATCCCGCGCGGTGCCAGGCGCTTTGAGGTGCTTCGCCTGCAGGCGCTGGCCGACGGCCTGTGCGATGCCGCTCTGGCGCAGGTCTATGAAGCGCGCTGGCGCACGGAAGACCGCCGTGACCTGAAATGGCTCGATCATCAGGCCGGCAAGGTCGAACGCGCGCTTGCCGCGCTCGAGGCCAGCCCGCCAAAGCTGACCGGCAAATTGCATGTCGGCCATGTCATGACGGCCTGCGCGCTTGGCTATCTTGACCTGCGCTTCGCCGGCGCCTGGCGCAAGAAGCACCCCAAGCTGCGCAAGTGGCTCGCCAAATTCGAAGATCGCGTGCCCGCTTTCGAGGTGACGCGCGTCAAGACCTGAACGAAAGACGGCGGCGCCAATGGCGCCGCCGCAATCATGTCAGTTGGGTTGGGTCTCAGAACTTGTAGTTCACGCCTGCCCGAACGATCGAGCCGGTGTTCTCGAAACGCGCCTGATAAGCGACGCCTGTTGCCGTGGCTGCTGCGTTCAGCGGGCCTGCGGTGACGGTGCGGCGGCCGAGATCGTAGTAGAGATACTCGAGCTTGGCCGTCCAGTTGTTGGTCAGCGCGTATTCGGCGCCGGCGCCGACCGTGTAGCCGAAGCGGGTCGAGTCGCTGCCGCCGCCCCACAGTGCGCCGGGGCCGACAGCCACGACAGCGGCCGTGTTGTCCGGATTGCCGTAGGCCAGACCGCCTGTGGCGTAGATCAGCAGGCGCTCCGAAGCGACAAGGCCAAGGCGCGCACGAACGGTGCCGAGATAATTGAGTTCAGAACCAGCGGCAGTCGTCAGTCCGCCCAGGGCAGGGGACGTGAACGAACTTGAGCGCTTGCCGTCGATATACTGCAGGTCTGTTTCAACACCGAGGACGATGTTGCCCATCTGGTAGTTGTAGCCGATCTGCACGCCGCCGATGAAGCCATCCTTGCCGGTGCGGAGCGAGCCTGGAACGTTCGCGCCAAGCGCGACGAAGCCGGGGGTGCCGACCGTGGACGCCTTGTTGTCGTTGAAGCTATAGCCGGCGTTCACGCCTGCGTAGAGGCCGGTCCACATGAATGCGGGCGCCATCACCACCGGGGCAGGGACGAAGCCCTGGCGCGCCGGAAGGTCGGCTGCGTGCACGGCGCCGGCGGCCATCAGACCTGCAAGGGCAGAAACGCCGCCCATCATGACATTCTTCATTTCACACTCCATAAGGTGGTTTGGGTTCGCCGGTCTCAAACGCCGACTGTTCAGTTTCGAGTTTGATATAGTCATAAAAGCCGATTGTGGATGTGATGCCTCGGCCACACCAAGCATCCTGAAATTGGCATGAATGTGTTTGATTGCGGCAACATTGCGAATTTGAATTAAAATTCGTTCATGATTATGGCTATTGGATACAGCCTGATATTGTTGTTCACAATAAGTTGATGATCTTTATTTTACGTGCGGGCAAAGCTCGAATTATGAGATCGAATATTACGCAGATGTCGCAAGGAAATTGACTGAAACTGGCATATGACTGGCGAAGAACAACTGCGCGAGCGTGCGGACCGCAGTTCCCCCGAACCGCAATCGCCCGTCGCAGGTGCGGTGACCTCAGCGGCACGCCAGGGCTGCCTGCCATGACGGCAGACTTGCTCGGCAAATTCATCGGCCCAAGGTCAGGCCGTCCCCGAGGCTGCCCCTGGGCTGGTCAGTTGGAGAACACCACCGTCTTCTTGGCATTCAGGATGATCCGCCCCTCCAGATGGTAGCTCACGGCCCGCGCGAGGACGCGGCGCTCGATGTCGCGGCCCTTGCGGACCAGATCGTCCGGTGAGTCCCTGTGGCTGATGCGTTCGACATCCTGCTCGATGATCGGTCCTTCGTCGAGATCGGAGGTCACATAGTGCGCCGTCGCGCCGATCAGCTTCACGCCGCGCTCGTGCGCCTGGTGATAGGGTTTTGCACCCTTGAATCCCGGCAGGAACGAGTGGTGAATGTTGATGCACTTGCCCGACAGCTTCGTGGCCAGGCCGTCCGACAGCACCTGCATGTAGCGCGCCAGGACCACCAGTTCGGTGCCGGTGTCGCGCACCAGTCGCCACAGCTCCTGCTCCTGCTCCAGCTTGGTGTTCTTGCTGACAGGGCAGTGGAAGAACGGAGCGCCGCCGAAATCGAGGTGCGCGTAAGCCTCGCGCGGATGGTTCGAGACGATCCCGGTGATGTCCATCGCCATTTCGCCGATCTGCCAACGGTAGAGCAGGTCGGCAAGGCAATGGTCGAACTTCGAGACCCAGATCATCACCTTGCGCCGCACAGCACGGTCGGTGATCGACCAGGTCATCCTGAAGTCGTCTGCGATAGGCTTGAAGGCTGGCGCGGGATCGGCAGCGGCAGTTTCGCGGGCGGCATTGAAGACCACGCGCATGAAGAACTCGCCGCTGCTGGCATCATCGAACTGCTGTGCGTCGAGGATGTTGTAGCCCTGCTCGAACAGGTGGGTGGATACGGTGGCGACGATGCCTGGCCTATCGGGGCAGGAGAGCAGCAGGACGAATGAGCGGGACAAGGAACGTTTCCAGGTGAGGGAAGCAAGGAATATGAGGGGCGTGGCGGTCGCGGCAAGCGAGGCTCAGGTGTCGCGGCGTCAGCCGGTCGACATGGTCAAGGGTGGCTCGACGCCATCGGGAATCGGGCAGACATAGGGCGTCGCGCGCGTGCGGTCGGCCAGATCGGCCTTCGCCGCCGCGATCAGGGCAGGGTCTGTCAATGCGGCGACGGCGGTGGCGGCCATCGCCTTCGCCACCTGCGCCATGGCCTTGTGCGCTGCGGGCGATTTGCCCTGCGCCACGATCTGCCAGGTGTGGAACGCCGTGCCGATTGCGACCGTCGGCGCGTGGGCCTGCACGGTTGGCACGACCCAGCTCACATCGCCGATGTCCGTCGAACCGATCATCGGCCTGCGCGGCGTGACGGCTGGCACCGTGAAATCCGCCAGCGGCACGCCGCTGTCGCGCACGCCGATCGAAGACCACGCCGCGGCGATGTCCTGCGCCGACAGGGTCTTGCGGATGGCCTCCGCGAAAGCCTTGTCGGCGTCGTCGAAATGCGGCGGCCCCAACTCCTCCATGATGCCCTGCAGCGCAGCTTCGAGCGGCGCATTGCCGACCATGTTGGAGACCGCGCTGATGATCTTCATCTCGACCTTTGTCTCGGTCATCAGCGCCGCGCCTTCGGCGATCTTGCGCACCCTCTCGACCAGTTCCAGCATGCCCGGCAGGTCCATGGCGCGGATGGAATAGCGCACCCTTGCATGGGCCTGCACCACGTTGGGCGCGATGCCGCCGGTGTCGAGCAGCGCATAGTGCACGCGTGCGTCGCTCGGCATGTGCTCGCGCATGTAGTTGACGCCGACGCTCATGAGCTCAACGGCATCGAGCGCGCTGCGCCCAAGATGGGGGAAGGCGGCAGCATGCGCGGCGCGGCCCGTAAAGGTGAAGTCTGCCCGCGTGTTCGCCAGCGACAGCGGGGGCGTCACCTCCCAGAAGCTGTGGGGATGCCACGAAATCGCGATGTCGGCGTCCTTGAACACGCCCGCGCGCACCATGAACGCCTTGGCGGCACCGCCTTCCTCCGCCGGGCAGCCGTAGTAGCGCACACGCCCTGGTGTGCCGGTGGCGGCCAGCCAGTTCTTGACGGCGGTTGCGGCAAGCAGGGCCGCGGAGCCAAGCAAGTTGTGCCCGCAGCCATGGCCATGACCGTTGGCTTCGATCGGTCTGTGCTCGGCGGCGCCGGCTTCCTGCGACAGGCCGGGCAATGCGTCATATTCGCCCATCAGCGCGATCACGGGGCCGCCGCTGCCGGCCTCGCCGATCACGGCAGTGGGAATTCCGGCCACCCGTTCGGTCACGCTGAATCCCTGCGCCTTCAACTCGGCGGTGTGTTCGGCGCACGACCTGGTTTCGGTGTAGCAGACCTCAGGCATGCCCCAGACCCGGTCCGACAATTCGACGAAGCGCGGCTTCAGCGTGTCGACTTCGCGCCAGAGCGTGCTGCGGTTGTCCATGTCTGCCTCGATTGCTGGTGTGGTGTGGCGCTCATATCAGGGCGATGGCTTGCTCAAGTCCAGCACCAATCGATGCAGTTGCGGCATGACGCGCTTCGCCAGCAGCATAGGCCCGAAGGTCAGGCGGGCCGCGTGGCCAGCCAGATCACATGCTTGGCCCCGCCGCCGGCGCCGTTCGCGCGAACGCGCTTCTCCTCGCTGGCGAAGCCGGCCTGTGTCAGCCGGCGCGCGAAGGCCGCATCGGGATGTGCCGACCAGATGGCCAGCACGCCGCGCGGCTTGAGCGCGGCCTTGGCTTCGCCAAGACCGGCAAGGCCGTAAAGTCCGTCGTTGCGTGCCGTCGTCAGCCCGTCAGGGCCGTTGTCGACATCGAGCAGGATCGCGTCGAAATGTTCGGAAGACCCTGCGATCACGTGCCGGACATCCGCACACATCAGCGTGACGCGAGGATCATCAAGACTGCTCGCGAAGACCTCCGCCATGGCCCCGCGCGCCCAATTGATCACGGAGGGCACAAGCTCCGCCACGACGATCTCCGCATTTGGGGGCAACACGCCCAGCGCCGCGCGCAGCGTGAAGCCCATTCCAAGCCCGCCGATCAGAACGCGGGCTGTCGCGCGCGCGGCGAGCTTTTCGCAGGCGAGGGTGGCCAACGCCTGTTCGGAACCGTTCAGGCGGCTGTTCATCAACTCGTTGGCGCCGAGCATGATCGAGAATTCCCTCCCGCGCTGCTTCAGGCGCAGTTCACCGCCGCCGGGGATTTTCGCTGTGTCGAGGGTGAGCCATGGCAGCACGGTGCGGCGTTCTCCAGTGACGGGCGGGCTATTCACCAATCATTCGCACCGGGCGAGGTCAATCAGGCTTGTGCAGGTTGGCGGAATGGCAGGCGAGCCTCAGCCGCTGTTGCGCAGGCCCGCGGCAATGCCGTTGATCGTGAGCTGCAGGCCTTGCAGGAGGGCTTCATCGCCGCCGCTGGCGCGATGCTCCTTCAGAAGCTCGACCTGCACGTGATTGAGCGGATCGAGATAGGGAAAGCGGTTGCGGATGGAGCGTTCAAGCAGCGGATTGTCTTCGAGCAATCGTGCATGCTGCATCACGGTCAGCGCCGCATCGATCGTTTGCTCCCATTCTGCCGTGATCCGGCCGAAGATTGCACCTCGCAGCGCCTCATCCGGCACCAGCGCTGCATAGCGCGAGGCAATGGCGACGCTGCTCTTGGCCAGCACCATGTCCATGTTCGACAGGAGCGTGCGGAAGAAGGGCCATTCGCGGTGCATGGCCCGCAAGGTGGCCATGCCGTCATCCGGATGAGCTGCGCAGAAGGCCTTCACGGCAGCCCCGAAGCCGTACCAGCCTGGCAGCATCAGCCGGCACTGCGCCCACGAGAACACCCACGGGATAGCGCGCAGATCCTCGATACGCCGGGTTTTGGTCCGCGAGGCCGGGCGGCTGCCGATGTTCAGCGTGGCGATTTCGGTGATCACGGTCGAGGTCCAGAAATAGTCCTCGAAGCCCGGCGTTTCATAGACGAGCCCGCGATAGGCGCGGTAGGCCGCGTCCGACAGTTCCGCCATGGCGGTCAGAAACTCGGGCCGCGGCGCGCTGTCATTGCCGCTGAGCAGCGAGGCCTCGAATGTCGCCGCAGCCAGCAGTTCGAGGTTGCGCCGCCCGACATCGGCATTGGCATATTTGCTGGAGATGATCTCGCCCTGTTCCGTGACCCTGATCTGGCCGCGCACGGCGCCGCCCGGCTGCGCCAGGATGGCGTCGTAGCTCGGCCCGCCGCCGCGTCCGACCGAACCGCCGCGGCCGTGGAACAGCCGAAGCTTGACACCGTGCCTGGCGAACACCTCGATGAGACCGATCTCGGCCTTGTAGATTTCCCAGCCGGAGGTGACGAAGCCGCCGTCCTTGTTGCTGTCGGAATAGCCCAGCATGACCTCCTGCACGCCGCCGAGGCTGTCGACGAGGGCGCGATAGGCAGGCAGGCTGAAGAGCTGGTCCATGATCGAAGCGGATTTCTGCAAGTCCTCGATCGTCTCGAACAGCGGCACGATGTTGAGGGCGCTGCTGCCGTCGGGCGTCACGAGGCCGACCTCCTTGAGCAGCACGGCCAGCTCCAGCAGGTCCGACACGCTGGCGGCTTTCGAGATGATGGCGGTGTCGATGGTGCGCGGACCGTAGCGCTTCCGGCCGTCTGCGGCGCACTTCAAAACGGCAAGCTCCGAGGCGGTCTCGTCGCCGTAAGCCGCAAAGGGCGAGGCGAGCGGGCGCGGATTGCCGAGTTCCCCGAGCAGCAACGAAACGCGCGCCTCCTCGTCGAGTGCGAGATAATCCGTGCCCGGCATCGCGGTTTCGACCAGTTCGGCAACCGTGCGCTCGTGCACGTCCGAGTTCTGCCTGAGATCGAGCGTCGCCAGATGGAAGCCGAAGCTGCGCACCGCACGGCGCAGCGCGCCGAGCCGGCCCCTCGTGAGCCCAGCGCCGCGATTGGCCTCAAGTGACGCGTGGATGACATCGAGATCGGCCAGAAGCTCGGCGCTGCCTCGATAAGGCTGTGCCGGGCCTGCCGGCAGCGGATTTGGCGGGTCCTGCCCCAGTGCCATCGCCGCTGCGGCCAGGCGCGCATAGATCGCCGAGATTGCCAGCCGGTATGGTTCGGCCACGCGGTGCACCGAGTGATCCGGCGAGCTTTCCGCAAGGCTGATCAGTTGCGGCGAGGCGCTGGCCAGCGTGCTGCTGATCGACAGTTCCGCGCCGAGTTTGTGCAGTTGCTCGAAATAGAATGTCAGCGCAGTCCCGCAATGCAGTTTCAGCGTCTCGACCAGCACGTCTGCGGTGACGAACGGGTTGCCGTCGCGGTCCCCGCCGATCCACGAGCCGATGTGAAAGAAGCTCGGCACATCCGGCGCGGAGGCAACCGGGCTGCGCTCGGCAAGCTGCCGCTCCACCGTCCGGTAGAGGTCCGGAACGCCGCGCAGGAAGGTGTAGTCGTAGTAGGACAATCCATTGTTGACCTCGTCGACGACAGTCAGCCGGGTGCGCCGGATCAGGCTGGTCTGCCACAGCGTCAGCACGGCGCGCGCCAGCTTGTCGTCGTTGTCGGCCTTCTCGTCGGGGGTCAGGTTCAATCTGTCGCGCTGGTCAAGCAGGGCCGCGATGGCCAATTCCCGCATCAGCGTGCTTTTGCGGCGCACTTCCGTCGGGTGGGCTGTCAGAACGGGGGTGATGCGCGCGCCGGCGAAGAAATCCGTCAGCGCCTCAAGCGTGATCCCGGCATCGTCAGCGCGGCGGAATGCCAGCTCCAGCGAGCCCTCGCGCGGTCCCGATCCGGCGATGGCATGTGCCCGCGAGCGGCGGATATGGTGTTGATCTTCCGCGATGTTCGCCAGATGCGAGAAATAGCTGAAGGCCCGCACCACCGGAATGGTCTGCTCGCGCGCCAGCGTGTCGAGCGTGTCCTCCAGCGCCGCGCGCGCGGGTAGGTCATTGTCGCGGTGAAAGCTGATCGAGGTGGTGCGGATGCGTTCAACGAGGTCGAAGATCGCCGCGCCCTCTTGATCGCGCACCGTGTTGCCGAGGATGCGGCCGAGCAGACGGATGTCGTCCCTGAGCGGCTGATCCTTGTCAGCGTCGGGCAGCGGCTGGTTGATGCGGTTGAATGGCACGTGCCGGTTGTCCTTGCCGGTTGTTCCTGATCAGGCTGCCTGGTGCGAGGCAAGGTTCATGCCTTGGCGGCTTTCGCCGTCAACGCGCTGTCCAGCCGCCATCGGCCACCAGCGTCGTGCCGGTGCAGAACGAAGCCTCGTCGCTGGCGAGGAACAGCATCGCGCGGGCAATCTCGATCGGCCGGCCGAGGCGCTCCATCGCCTGGCGCTGCTCGAGGTTGTGGCGGAGGCTGTTGGCGTCCGGCGAGAGCGCGAAGATCTGCGTGAAGTAGGGCGTTTCGATCGTGCCCGGCGCCACGCAATTGATCCGGATGTTCGCTGCCACATGGTCGAGCGCCATGGCCCTCGTCAGCGCAGCCACGGCGCCCTTCGAGGCAACATAGGCCGCACGGTCGGGAATGCCGACATTGGCGACAGCGGACGCCGTATTGACGATGGCGCCGCCGCCCTGCCGCTCCATCACGGGAATGGCGTGCTTGCAGCCGAGGAACACGCCCTTGACGTTGACCGCCATCAGGTCGTCCCAATCAGCTTCGGATGTCGTCACGACCGTTCCCGCGAAGCCGAAGCCTGCATTGTTGACGAGAATGTCGAGCCGCCCGAATGCGGTGACCGCCGTGTAGATCATGGCCTTGACGCCGGCCTCGCTGCGCATGTCGACATGGTGGGCGATGGCCTGTCCGCCATTGGCGACGATCAGGCCGGCCACGCGCGCGGCGGCCTCGAGGTTGCGGTCGGCCACCATCACGTGCGCGCCCTCCCTGGCAAACAGTTGCGCCGCCTCGTCGCCGATGCCGGAGCCCGCGCCGGTGATGATCGCACTTTTGCCAGCCAGTCTCATGTTGGTCGCTCCAATGGTCCGGTGGTGAAAAGCAGGCCTCGACTCACAGCGTCTGCACCGGCGAGAAGAATTGCCCGATGGCCGAGATCACCGATTGACTGACGATCCACGACGTTTTCGGGTTGGCGGCAGATGGCGCGTTGACGATGTCCAGCCGCATCGCGCCAAACGCGCTTTTGGCCGATATGGCGTGCGTGTTGCCTTTCGCGTCCGGGTCGCAGACGATCCTCACGCGCGTCGCTTCGAAGCCGTGCCCTGACAGGGCCAATGCCGCCGCCACGTTGAGGTTGAGCGGATGCCGCGCCGCCGCTTCGCGCGCGTCGCCCTCGAAGATGGTGACCGGGCCTTCGAGAGTGTCCGGGTCGTGGCCCAGCGTCGCAAGCTCCGTGCGCCACGCGGCCGGAGGTTTGGTCGAGGTGTAGACGAGGTCCAGATCGGAGGCCCGGCGCGCGGCGCGCACGTAGTCGAGGCCGCCCAGCGCGCCTGCGGGCAGGATCAACCGCGTGCATCCCGATGTTGCCGCTGCGATCAGGCGCGCGTGAAGCTCGGCGTCATGCAGCGCGCCGATGGACGTGATCAGCACCGGAACGCCATGCTCCAGGCAAGGTGGCACGATTTCCCGCACCACATGATGACCGGCGGCTTCGACCACCAGATCAGGCTTCTGGGCTGCGATGTCCGCAACGTCGCCCACCTGCGCCACCCAGTCCGGGACGGACATGGCCGACTTCGAGCCATCGCGCAGAAAAACGCTGAGGCGATAGCCGCCATCCGCCTGCAGCGCGGCAGCGACATCGCGGCCAATCGCGCCAAATCCGATCAACGCGATGTGTTTCATGCGTGCTTCACCGCGAAGGCAGTCAGCGAGCGCACGAAGGCATCCTCCTGCGTATGCGGGAAGAAATGACCGCCGTGATCGAGCATCTGCAGCGTTGAATTGGGCAGGCTGGCTGCAAGTTCCTCCTGCAGGTAGCCGGGCACGATCAGGTCGTCGCGCGCACCGATCACCAGGCAAGGCATGTCGAGGCTGGTGAGATGCGGCCGACCATCGAACTGCAGCAGCGCGTCGATTCGCTCCCGAACAAGCGGGATCGCTGCTGGCGACAGCGCCGCACGGGCGAGCGCGTCGTCGTAGGCCTGCCAGTTGGCTTCCAGCCAATCCGGCGGGTAGGCCATCAGGCAGGCCATCGCGGAATAGGACTGCGGATCGTGGTCGAGCAGGGCGCGCCGCGCGCCGAACAGGGCCTGCATGTGCCGGTTGGGCCGCGCCCAGGTTGCGCTGAGCACGAGGCCCGCGATTCGCTCCGGCGCTGCGCGGGCCAGTTCCATGCCAATGCAGCCGCCTGTAGAGTGGCCCAGCATCACGGCCCGCGTGGAGCCGACGGCGTCCAGCACCGCAATGCAGTCGCGGCCGAGTTGGCCGATGGTGCAGGGCGCCGTTCCGCGCGTGCTGGCGCCGATGCCGCGCTGATCAAGGCGGATCACACGGAACCGGGCGGCGAGCAGCGCCGTCGCGGCATTCCAGAAGGCCGCCGTGCCGCCAAGCCCGCTGACCAGCAACAGGTCAGGTCCGGAGCCTGCGGCCAGCACGCGGAGGCTTGCGCCGTCTGGCGTCACGACATCGGTCTGCACGGGAACTGGGGCGCTAGGAATTGGGGGCAACTGGACGGCCTCATTGCAGCGGCGAGTAGGCCACGGGGTTGAGGATGCGCGTTGTCTGCACCTCGAGCAACCCATCCACGCGCTTCAGATAGGCCTGCCATTCAGGGTCTGCGATCATCGCCTTGCGCCTGATTTCGCGGTCGCCGAGGCTGTCATAGGCCCACAGGGCGACGACGTGGTTGAGTTCGCCGATCTCCGTTGTGAAGTAGGCGATGAAGGCGCCAAGGTGCTTTTTCTGCAGGTGCAGCCCGTGCTCGCCGTAGATGGCGACAAACTCGCCGAGCTTTCCGGCCTTGATGCGGTAGTCGCGCTCTTCGTAGATCATGACTGGATCAGGCTTTCGTGTTGTAGCTGGCATCCGTCCAGCCGAAAACGGTCCGCGCCTCGATCTCGGAGACGTTGTCGGGCCGGGGGAACGGCTCCGGCGTCGCCTCGCCCTCGTGCTTGGGCCGGCCGATCTGCGCAAAGAAATCGTCGAGCCCGCCCGGCATGAAGATGTAGAGGAACGTCATCGGCTCGTCGTTCGGGTTGAGAAAATGGTGCTTGCGGTTGTGTCCGATGAAGACGCACGATCCTGTTTCCAGCGGATGCTCCACCCCGTCCATCCGGCAGATGCCCTTGCCCTCGATCACGAAGATGATTTCCTCATTGCGGTCATGGGTATGTTCGCGGATGAACGATTGCGGCGCGATCGTCTGGGTTCCGACGGAAAACCTGTTCTGGCTCGCGATGACGCTGTTGCTGAACAGGTTGCGCACGAACCCGTTCGCCGGCACCGGCTGCCAGAATTGCGCGCCATCCGCGGGGCCGAGGACGCGGGCTTCGCCGATGCTTGCTGGTGTCATGATTTTCTCCTGATGCGGACCTGCAGGCGGAGAGTGGATCATGGCCGGCGTCCGCAATCGAGGACTTTTTCGCGGCACGACAATCTTCAGGTCAAGCTGCCCGACGCGGCGCCGCCTGCCGCGTTTCCACTAGCGGCACTGAGAAAAGGCAATGTCCGGATTATCTTGTGAAGAATGGCGCGGGCGACGGGGCTCGAACCCGCGACCTCCGGCGTGACAGGCCGGCACTCTAACCAACTGAGCTACGCCCGCGCTTGGACCAGCGGGCCGAATTGACCCTGCCGATGACGGCGGGGATAAGGGAGCCTCCGCCGAGTGTCAAGCCGCGTTCCGGGCTGCGTGCGGTTTTCATCTTCCGGCGCCGTCACCAGCTTCGCCAAGGGCCGACATCGACATGGACAAGGCCGTTCCAGTAGACCTTGTGCCCGCCTGTCTCCGGCAGATCCTTGACAAATTGCAGCACGCTGCGCGGGCTCTGGCCCGGCACGCGGATGTCCATCGCCTGGCAGCGGCGGTGATAGGAGTTGCGCCGCGCGCGCCAGGCCGGCCGGAAGGTCGAGGTCACGCGGACAGAGCCATACTGTTTGACCAGCGACTGCAGAACGCGCTGCAGCGGAGCCGGCAGACAGCGCGTCGAAGTGCCGGGATCGGTGCTGACGCCATTGGCGTTGACTTCGTCAGGTGGCGTGATTCTCGGCTCGAAGGGGATGTCCTTCTGGGCTGGCGTGCGGCGCGGCCACTCCGGGCCGCCCTCGTCATCCTCGTCTTCCGGGCGCGACAGCGGTGCGATCTCCGGGCGGCGCGGCGGGGCAGGGGCATTGCTGACAGTGCGTGGCGCAGGGTCGGCGGCGGCTTCTTCCGCCGGTGACGTCGCAGGCCCCGACGGCGGCGTCGCAGGTGGTGTCGGCGCGACGCGGCTCGAATTGCCCGGCGCAACGAACAGATCGAACGGCCGCGCGGGCGGCGTCGGCGCAGCCACGGACCTCGGGGCGGTGTCGGACTGCGCGTTGGCCGGGATGGCGAAGCTGCCGCAAACGCCTTGCAACGAAGCCACGACAACAAATGTAACGACGCCGGGGCGGGCAGGAATCATGGATCAGACCGAACGCTTGCCCGCACACGACACATGATGTGCGGGCAGGTGTATAAGTGCTTCGCCTGCCGCCGTCACCATGACTGATTGCGTCCTTTGATGCACTTGCGAAGGCGGGACGCGTGGGCTATCCCGTCGTGGCGTTTCTGGAACGTTTGCAAGTTTAAAACTTGGAGATGTCAGGAGCGCCCGCGTCCCGTCAAGAGGGCCGGCAACCGGATCGCCATGTGGCTTTGCGTGCCAGAAAACGGGTGAAGAGATGGTGACAGGCGTTCTCGCCGATTATCTGCCATTGGTCATTTTCATCGGCATCTCGCTGGTGATTGGCCTTGCCCTGCTGATCGCGCCTTTCGTGGTGGCTTACAAGGCACCCGATGCCGAGAAGCTTTCTGCCTACGAGTGCGGCTTCAACGCCTTCGATGACGCGCGCATGAAGTTCGACGTGCGCTTTTATCTGGTGGCGATCCTGTTCATCATATTCGATCTTGAAGTGGCGTTCCTGTTTCCGTGGGCGGTCGCGTTCGGGCAACTCGGCTGGTTCGGCTTCTGGTCGATGATGACGTTCCTCGGCGTTCTGACCGTCGGCTTCATCTACGAGTGGAAAAAGGGAGCGCTGGACTGGGACTAGTTCCGGTTTGCGAAAGGCAGCACCATGAACACGATGGTCTCACCCGCCCCGAGGGGCATTCTCGACCCGAACACCGGCAAGCCGGTCGGTCAGAACGATCCGTTTTTTCTCGAGATGAACAACGAGTTGGCTGACAAGGGCTTTCTCGTGACCTCCACCGATGACCTGATCAACTGGGCGCGCACCGGCTCGCTGATGTGGATGACGTTCGGGCTTGCCTGCTGCGCCGTCGAGATGATGCAGCTTTCGATGCCGCGCTACGATGTCGAACGTTTCGGCTTCGCGCCGCGTGCCTCGCCGCGTCAGAGCGACGTGATGATCGTCGCCGGCACGCTGACCAACAAGATGGCCCCGGCGCTGCGCAAGGTCTACGACCAGATGCCAGAGCCGCGCTACGTGATCTCGATGGGCAGTTGCGCCAATGGCGGCGGCTACTATCACTACAGCTACGCTGTGGTGCGCGGCTGCGATCGCATCGTGCCGGTCGACATCTATGTTCCCGGCTGCCCGCCGACGGCGGAGGCGCTGTTGTATGGCGTGCTGATGCTGCAGAAGAAGATCAGGCGGACGGGGACGATCGAGCGGTAGAGGATCGTGGCTTTGCTTCATCCTTCGACAGGCTCAGGATGAGGCAAACCCACAAGCTACGCCTGAACCACAATCCTCATCCTGAGCCCGTCGAAGGATGAGATCGCAAGCTGCAAACGGCGCGGTTGAGCAAGGGGCTTATGACATGACCGAAGCGCTTCACGCTCTCGGAGACCACATCAGGGCGGCGTTGCCCGGCAAGGTGACGGGCGCTGTCGTGGCGTTCGACGAGCTGACGGTGCATGCCGAGGCGGCGGACATCGTCGCCGTGCTGCGCTTCCTGCGCGATGACCCCCAATGCCTGTTCTTCAACTTCACCGACCTGTGCGGCGCGGATTATCCGGCCCGCGAGATGCGCTTCGACGTGGTGTATCACCTGCTCTCGCCGCGCCTCAATCATCGCATCAGGGTCAAGCTTCAAACCGATGCGATGACGCCGGTTCCCTCGATCATCGATATATTCCCGGCAGCTAACTGGTACGAGCGCGAGGCCTATGACTTCTACGGCATCCTGTTCACCGGCCACCCCGACCTGCGCCGCATCCTCACCGATTACGGCTTCGACGGGCACCCGCTGCGCAAGGATTTCCCGCTGACCGGCTTCGTCGAGGTCCGGTACGACGATGCCGAGAAGCGCGTGGTCTACGAGCCGGTGAAGCTGGTGCAGGAATTCCGCAATTTCGATTTCCTCTCGCCATGGGAGGGCACGGACTATGTGCTGCCGGGCGATGAAAAGGCGAAGGTGTGAATGCGATGACCGAACACAACATCCGCAACTTCTCGATCAATTTTGGCCCGCAGCATCCGGCCGCGCATGGCGTGCTGCGCCTCGTGCTGGAGCTGGACGGCGAGATCGTCGAGCGCGTCGACCCGCACATCGGCCTGCTGCATCGCGGCACCGAGAAGCTGATCGAGGCCAAGACCTGGCTTCAGGCCGTGCCCTATTTCGACCGGCTCGATTATGTCGCGCCGATGAATCAGGAGCATGCCTTCGCGCTGGCCGTGGAAAAGCTGGCGGGCATCGCCGTGCCGCGCCGTGGGCAATTGATTCGCGTGCTGTTCTCAGAAATCGGGCGCATCCTCAGCCATATCCTCAATGTCACGACCCAGGCCATGGATGTCGGCGCGCTGACGCCGCCGCTCTGGGGCTTTGAGGAACGCGAGAAGCTGATGATCTTCTATGAGCGGGCTTCTGGCGCGCGCATGCACGCGGCCTATTTCCGCCCCGGCGGCGTGCATCAGGACTTGCCGAAGAAGCTGATCGAGGACATCGCCGCGTGGTGCGATCCGTTTCTCAAGGTCTGCGACGATCTCGAAACCCTGCTGACGGACAACCGCATCTTCAAGCAGCGCAATGTCGACATCGGCGTAGTTGATCTCGAAACCTGCTGGAAGTGGGGCTTTTCCGGCGTGATGGTGCGTGGCTCGGGTGCCCCGTGGGATCTGCGCAAGAGTCAGCCCTATGAGTGCTACGAGGAGATGGAATTTGACATTCCCATCGGCAAGAACGGCGATTGCTATGACCGTTACTGCATCCGCATGGAGGAAATGCGCCAGTCCGTCCGCATCATGAAGCAGTGCTGCAACTTGCTGCTGTCATCCTCCGGGGACGGGCCGATCTCATCGACCGACGGCAAGATGGTGCCGCCGAAGCGGGGCGAGATGAAGCGCTCGATGGAAGCGCTGATCCACCATTTCAAGCTCTACACCGAAGGCTACAAGGTGCCTGCAGGCGAGGTTTATGCCTGCGTGGAGGCGCCGAAGGGCGAATTCGGTGTCTACGTCGTCTCGGACGGCACCAACAAGCCCTATCGCTGCAAGATCAAGGCCCCCGGCTTCGCGCACCTTCAAGCCATGGATTTCATGTGCCGCAAGCACATGCTGGCCGACGTCAGCGCCATCCTCGGCTCGATCGACATCGTGTTCGGCGAGGTGGACAGGTGATGTTTTCTTCCTGCCACTCCTACGCCGTCATGGTCGGGCTTGACCCGACCATCCACGTCTTTCTTGCTCGTGGCGCTGCCGAAACGTGGATGGTCGAATCGAGCCCGACCATGACGGTGAGGGCGAGGCCATGACCCTTGCCGCCGCCCTCAGCACCGTCACCTTCATCGCTGCCGGCTTCCTCGGCTTCTGCGGCATGGTCATGCTCAAGCGCGGCGAGCCTGCGCTTGCGCTGCTCGCGCATACGCGCGCCTCGCTTGTTCAGGTGTTTGCGGGCCGCTACATCGCCATGGCGTTCATGCTGCTGGCGCTGACGTCGTTCAACGAATGGCGCGCGCTCGCCATCGTGCTCGTGGTCGGCGGGCTGATGGGCTTTCTGGACTACTACTATGTCGGCAAGGCTGGCGGGCAGGTTTTGCCCCATGCCATCGCCGGGATCATGTGTTTCGTGCTGGCAGCGGGTGCATACTCGCTGTCGCGTGCCTGAGGTGATTGCATGTCCGTCCGCCGCCTAGCCCCTGATGCCGTGCAGCCCGCTTCGTTCGCGTTCTCTAAAACGAACGACAACTGGGCCGACGGGCAGATCGCCAAATACCCCCAGGGCAGGGGAGCCTCAGCCGTCATTCCGCTGTTGTGGATGGCGCAGGAACAGGCTGGCGGCTGGCTGCCGCAGAAGGCCATCGAGGCTGTCGGCCAAAAGCTCGGCATGCCTTACATGCGCGTCTTCGAGATCGCGACGTTCTACACGATGTTCAACCTGGCTCCGGCAGGCGAGCACTTCGTGCAGGTCTGCGGCACGGTGCCGTGCCACCTCAAGGGCGCTCGCGACATCATCAAGGTTTGCGAAGACAAGATCGGTCCGCAATCGACGGTGAGCGCCGACGGCAAGTTTTCGTGGCTCGAGGTCGAATGCCTTGGCGCGTGCTGCAATGCGCCGATGGTGCAGATCAACTACGACTATTACGAGGACCTGACCCCTGAGAATTTCGCCAGGCTGCTCGACGACCTGCGCGCGGGCAGGGACGTGAAGACCGGCCCGCAGGTGGAGCGCTCGTGCTCCGAGCCGCTTGGCGGCGGTGAGACCCTGAAGGACGCGGCGCTGTATGACGGCAGCGCTGTCGGCCGTGGTGACTGGCAAACGCGCGTGATGGCTGATCGCGAGGCCGCGAAGAGGGCACATGAAGCTTCCGAGGCGGCGAAGGCCGCTGCTTCTGCCGCTGCAAATTCGGATGCCACAACGCCAGCAACTGCAACGCCGGCGCCTTCACGTCCAGTCGCGGCCGCTCAAGTCACGAATGCCACCCAGGATACGCCAGCAGCCGGTGGTGCCGCGATCAAGGGTTCGGCTGCAGACCGGGCAACCACAGCCGGAACGCTAAACCAGCCTGCACTGCCTGGCTCGCCCACCACCGACGCCGATGCCCCCGCGCTTCTCGCCAAGCCGCGCGGCGGCAAGGGCGATGACCTCAAGCTGATCTGGGGGATTGGGCCGAAGCTTGAAAAGCTGCTCAACCGGCGCGGCGTGTGGCATTTCGACCAGATTGCCGCTTGGACCGACAAGGAGCTTGCCTGGATCGATGCCAAGATGGAAGGCTTCAAGGGCCGCGCGGTGCGTGACCAATGGGTGGAGCAGTCGAAGAAGCTCAGCACCGGCTGGCGGCCGGACAGCGCTGTCGGCGACAAGCCGATGACCAAGTGAGGATAGATCATCATGCTCGCTGACAAGGACCGCATTTTCACCAATCTCTATGGCCGTCAGGACGTGTCGCTGAAGGGCGCGCGGGCGCGTGGCCAGTGGGATGGCACGAAGTTCATCCTCGATCAGGGCCGCGACTGGATCATCGACGAGATGAAGCGCTCGAACCTGCGCGGGCGCGGCGGCGCTGGCTTCCCGACCGGCATGAAGTGGTCCTTCATGCCCAAGGTCAATGATGGCCGCCCGCACTACCTCGTGGTGAATGCGGACGAATCCGAGCCGGGCACCTGCAAGGATCGCGAGATCATGCGCAATGATCCGCACACGCTGGTGGAAGGCTGCCTGATCGCCAGCTTCGCCATGGGCGCGCACGCAGCCTACATCTACATTCGTGGCGAATATGTCCGCGAGCGCGAGGCGCTGCAGCGTGCGGTCGATGAGGCCTATGAGGCCAGGTTGATCGGCAAGGACAACATCCACGGCTACCCATTCGATCTGTATGTCCACCACGGCGCAGGCGCCTACATCTGCGGCGAAGAGACGGCGCTGATCGAAAGCCTCGAAGGCAAGAAGGGCATGCCGCGCCTGAAGCCGCCATTCCCCGCGAATGTGGGCCTTTACGGCTGCCCGACGACGGTCAACAACGTCGAAAGCATTTCTGTTGCGCCGACCATCCTGCGTCGCGGCGCGAGTTGGTTTTCATCCATCGGCAACCCGAACAATGTCGGCACAAAGCTGTTCTGCGTCTCTGGCCACGTCAACAAGCCGTGCAATGTCGAAGAGGCGATGGGCATCCCGTTCCGCGAGCTGATCGACAAGCACTGCGGCGGCGTGCGCGGCGGCTGGGACAATCTGAAATGCGTCATCCCCGGCGGCTCGTCGGTGCGCATGGTGCCAGCAGCGCAGATCATCGACACGCCGATGGATTTCGACTCGCTGTCGAAGCTGCGTTCCGGTCTCGGCACGGCGGCGGTCATCGTCATGGACAAGTCCACCGATGTGGTCCGCGCCATCGCCCGCATCAGCTATTTCTACAAGCACGAAAGCTGCGGCCAGTGCACGCCCTGCCGCGAAGGCACCGGCTGGATGTGGCGCGTGCTGAACCGCATGGCCGACGGCCGCGCCCAGAAGCGTGAGATCGACATGCTGCTTGACGTGACCAAGCAGGTCGAAGGCCACACGATCTGCGCGCTGGGCGACGCCGCCGCCTGGCCCATTCAGGGCCTGATCGCCCATTTCCGTCATGAAATCGAGGAACGGATCGATCAGTATGCGGCGAACCCGCATGCCGAGCCGGTTAGGCTTATGGCGGCGGAGTGAGGGGGATGAGCGCGCAGAAACTTAGAGGTTCATCGACAGTCTCAAGGAAGTTACTGTTTTTATTGCTACTGCCTTTAGCGTTACTAATATCGCAAAGAGTATTCGCCCAAAAACTGTCATCTGTTGATATTTGTAGAGCGATTGAAAATCGGGTTGTGCTAGTACTTAAGTACAGTGATGATCCAGTGTGGGCGGCAGAAAGAACCATACACCCATATGCGGTCGGACGCTCGCCGAGCCGAAATATTATAGTTTTTGCTTGGCAAGCAGGAGGATATTCTAGTTCTGCTAACTCAAACGATGCCCAAGGTTGGCGTAGTTTTCGGTTGGATCGAGTGAACAGTCTAGTCCCATCCACAGCGACGTTTCGCGTTGATGATGCACCTTTTCCAAGCCAGTCGGTCATTCAAAATTATGTTTGTAGGGCTCACTTACCAGCGAAAATTTCAGAGAAACCGAAGGTCGAAATACACAATTCCGAACGTGTCACACGCATTACGAATCTTTATCCTCACAACGATTGCGCACGCGATAAACAACCGACGCGTGGTAAAGTTGTTGAAAGGGATTTTGAGAAAGACGGCGTGAGCGTATCGTCAATAACGTTGGAAGAAAATGACGGAAGTCGGACTTTAATCAATTTAAGTTTCAAACGCGATGATGTCGATCAAGCTACACTTGGTTGGTTAATACAAGGACTGCAACGATTGAGCCGTATGGGGAATACGGTCCAAGTTCGAGTAAAGCTGTGTGGCGCTGCAGGAAGAGTTTTGATGCTTGATCAAATTTCGGAATCAAATCGATGACAAAACTCCTCATTGACGGCATCGAGGTTGACGTTCCGGCGGATTTCACCGTGTTGCAGGCCTGCGAGGCGGCGGGTGCGGAGATACCGCGCTTCTGCTTCCACGAGCGGCTGAGCATCGCTGGTAATTGCCGCATGTGCCTTGTCGAGGTGAAGGGCGGGCCGCCCAAGCCGCAGGCGAGTTGCGCCATCGGCGTGCGCGACCTGCGCCCCGGCCCCAATGGCGAGCCGCCGGTTGTTTCGACCAGGTCGCCGATGGTGAAGAAGGCGCGCGAGGGCGTGATGGAGTTCCTGCTCCTCAACCACCCGCTTGATTGCCCCATCTGCGATCAGGGCGGCGAGTGTGACCTGCAGGACCAGGCCATGGCCTACGGCGTCGACAATTCGCGCTATGCCGAGAACAAGCGCGCGGTCGAGGACAAGTATATCGGCCCGCTGGTCAAGACGCACATGACGCGCTGCATACACTGCACGCGCTGCGTCCGCTTCACCACCGAAGTCGCGGGCGGCACGGACCTCGGCGCCATCGGGCGCGGCGAGGACATGGAGATCACCACCTATCTCGAACAGGCGATGACCTCCGAATTGCAGGGCAACGTCATTGATCTGTGCCCCGTCGGCGCGCTGACATCGAAGCCCTACGCCTTCAATGCCCGCCCGTGGGAATTGCAGAAGACCGAAAGCATCGACGTGATGGACGCGGTCGGTTCAGCCATCCGGGTTGATTCGCGCGGCACAGAGGTGATGCGCATCATGCCGCGCACCAATGACGCGGTGAACGAGGAGTGGATTTCCGACAAGACCCGCTTCATCTGGGACGGCTTGAAAACCCAGCGGCTGGACCGGCCTTATGTTCGCAAGGATGGCAAGCTGCAGCCCGCTTCGTGGGGCGAAGCGCTTGCCGTTGTCGCTGACAGGCTGAAGGCAGCAGCGCCTGCCCGGATCGGCGCGCTCGCAGGCGATCTTGCGGCAGTGGAAGAGATGTTTGCGCTGAAGTCGCTGATGGCATCGCTTGGCGTGACCAATATCGATTGCCGCACTGATGGTGCTCAGCTCGATGCTTCGGTCGGCCGTGCTGGCTACATGCTGAACGCCGGCATTGCCGGCATCGAGGACGCGGACGCGATCCTGCTCATCGGCGCCAATCCGCGCAAGGAAGCGAGCCTCGTCAACACCCGCATCAGGAAGCGCTGGCTGAAGGGCAGCGTGATGATCGGGCTGATCGGCGAGAAGGCCGATTTGACTTATGATTACAATTACTTGGGCGCAGGTCCGGACTCATTGTCCGAACTTGTCAAGACCTACGAAAGCGTCAAGGCATCGAGGCCGCTGGTGATCGTCGGGCAGGGCGCCCTGGCCCGGCCGGATGGCGCTGCGGTGCTGTCGATGGCCGCGCAGTTCGCCAGCCAGATCGGCGCTGTCCGCGAGGACTGGAACGGCTTTGCCGTGCTGCACACGGCAGCGTCGCGCGTTGGCGGACTTGATCTCGGCCTGGTGCCGGGCGAGGGCGGGCTGAGCGCATCCGAGATGCTGAAGCCCGGTGTCGTTGATGTGCTCTATGTGCTCGGCGTCGATGAGGTCGAGATACCGCATGGCGCCTTCGTGATCTACCAGGGCAGCCACGGTGATCGCGGCGCGCACCGTGCGGATGTGATCTTGCCAGGCGCGGCCTACACCGAGAAATCCGGCACTTATGTGAACACCGAAGGCCGCGTGCAGATGACCAGCCGCGCCGTGTTCCCGCCCGGCGAGGCGAAGGAGGACTGGGCCATCCTGCGTGCGCTCTCCGGCTCTATCGGCAAAGCGTTGCCATTCGACACTTTGGCGCAACTGCGCAAGGCGCTCTACGCCGCGCATCCGCACTTTGCCGGGGTCGGCGAGATCGCGGCTGGCGACCGGGGCGGCATTTCGGCGCTCGCCGCACGCGGCGGCAAGGTTGCGAAAGCGGCATTCGCCTCACCCGTGACGGCCTATTTCCAGACAAACCCGATTGCGCGCGCCTCGGCCATCATGGCCGAATGCCAGGCCCTGGCAGATGGCCGCGCGCGGCAGGCAGCGGAATAAGGAGCCGACAGATGCCCGAACTGCTCCTCACGCTCGCAATCATCGTCGGCAAGACGCTGCTGCTGATCTCGTGCCTGCTCGTCTTCATCGCCTACATCCTCTATGCGGACCGCAAGATCTGGGCGGCGGTGCAGTTGCGCCGCGGCCCGAACGTCGTCGGCCCCTGGGGCTTGCTGCAATCCTTCGCCGACCTGCTCAAGTTCGTGTTGAAAGAGCCAGTCATTCCGGCGGGCGCGAACAAGGGTGTGTTTCTGTTGGCGCCACTGGTCACGGTGGTGCTGGCGCTGGCGGCATGGGCCGTCATTCCCGTCAACGCCGGCTGGGCGATCGCCGAGATCAACGTCGGCATCCTCTACATCTTCGCCGTCTCATCGCTCGGCGTGTATGGCATCATCATGGCCGGCTGGGCCTCGAACTCGAAATATCCGTTCCTTGGCGCGCTGCGTTCGGCGGCGCAGATGGTGTCTTATGAAGTCTCCATCGGCTTCGTCATCATCACCGTGCTGCTGTGTGTGGGCTCGCTGAACCTCACCCGCATCGTTGAAGCGCAGGCCAGCCCCTATGGCCTGCTCGGCTGGTACTTCATCCCGCTCTTTCCGATGTTCGTGATCTTCTTCATCTCGGCGCTGGCTGAAACCAATCGGCCGCCCTTCGATCTGCCGGAAGCTGAATCGGAGTTGGTGGCAGGCTTCATGGTCGAATACTCGTCGACACCGTATCTGCTGTTCATGCTGGGCGAGTACGTGGCGATCATGACCATGTGCGCCATGTGCGTGATCCTGTTTCTTGGCGGCTGGCTGCCGCCGCTGCCGATCGCGCCGTTCACATGGGTGCCGGGCGCGGTCTGGTTCATTCTCAAGGTCTGCATGGTGTTTTTCATGTTTGCCATGGTGAAGGCTTTCGTGCCGCGCTATCGCTATGATCAACTGATGCGCCTGGGTTGGAAGGTCTTCCTGCCCCTTTCGCTCGCCATGGTTGTTCTGACGGCGCTTGTGCTCCAGCTCATGGGCTGGGCGCCGGTGAAGGTCTAGGCACTTGTCCACCCTCTCGTTTGCGGGAGCGCTTTTGGGGGCGGTGGTCGGATATCTGAATGCGACCTTGATCTCCGGCATTGTCATCAAGGCGTTGCAGGCGACGGACCACTCGAGAGACGAAACCGAGCGGGCGGATTACAGGGCGCGGATCAGGCTGTTCTGGCTGATCGTGCATCTGCTTTTGATCGGCGGGGGAAGCCTTGCCGGAATTGGAATGGCCAACTGGCTGTTTGGCTAGCTGGTAAACGCGAAAAGGAGAGACGCATGGCGTTTCGACTGGATCAGGCGGCGAAATCGCTGCTCTTGAAGGAGTTCGTCGGGGCGTTCGCGCTCTCGATGCGCTATTTCTTCAAGCCAAAAGCCACGCTGAACTATCCTTTCGAGAAAGGGCAGCTCAGCCCGCGCTTTCGCGGCGAGCACGCTCTGCGCCGCTACCCGAATGGCGAGGAGCGCTGCATCGCGTGCAAGCTGTGCGAGGCGATCTGCCCGGCGCAGGCCATCACCATCGAGGCCGGCCCGCGCCGCAACGACGGCACGCGCCGCACGACCCGCTACGACATCGACATGACCAAGTGCATTTATTGCGGCTTCTGCCAGGAAGCCTGCCCGGTCGATGCCATCGTCGAAGGCCCGAACTTCGAGTTCGCCACGGAAACCCGCGAGGAGTTGTTCTACGACAAGGACAGGCTGCTCGCGAACGGCGACCGCTGGGAGCGGGAACTCGCGCGGAACATCAAGATGGATGCGCCTTATCGGTGAGTTTTCGGGGGGCATATTGCTGCCGCCCCCAATCCTCATCCTGAGCCTGTCGAAGGATGGGAGCGGGGCACAACAAACGGTGGTCTTTGGATCATCCTTCGACAGGCTCAGGATGAGGATTGCAGGTTGAAGAAGACCATTTCCCGGGTTGTTGCCTCGGGATTCGGTGACTATAGACCAATCGGCGCAATCCACGTTGCGCCGCACAAGAACAAGCCGCCGCGGGGCGGGGGAGCGTTGAGATCATGACCGCAGCCGCGGCCTTCTTCTACATGTTCGCATCCGTCACGGTTGCGTCGGCGGTGATGGTCATCGCCTCGCGCAATCCCGTGCATTCGGTGCTGTTCCTCATCCTCGCCTTCGTCAACGCGGCGGGGTTGTTCCTGCTGATGGGGGCCGAGTTCCTGGCGATGATCCTCGTCGTCGTCTATGTCGGCGCGGTCGCAGTGCTGTTCCTGTTCGTGGTGATGATGCTCGATGTGGATTTTGCCGAACTGAGGCAGGGTTTCCTGCAATATCTGCCGATTGGCCTGATCATCGGCTTCATTTTCCTCGTGCAGTTGGCTCTTGTCGTCGGCGCATGGACGGTTGATCCGGGCGCGCTGAAGGCCGCCACCTCGCCGATCCCCGATCCGGCCAAGGTCACCAACACAGAGGCGCTCGGCCTCGTGCTCTACACCAAGTATGTCTACTACTTTCAGGCTTCCGGGCTGGTTCTGCTGGTCGCGATGATCGGGGCGATCGTGCTCACGCTGCGCCACAAGGACGGCGTCAAGCGCCAGGATGTGGCGGCCCAGGTCGCGCGCACCAAGGCGACAGCCATGGAGGTGCGCAAGGTGCCCTCCCGGACCGGGGTGTGAGGGCGGATCATGATCGGACTTGGCCACTACCTCACCGTCGCCGCCATCCTGTTCACGCTCGGCGTGCTCGGCATTTTCATCAACAGGAAGAACGTCATCGTCATCCTGATGTCGATTGAACTCATCTTGCTGGCCGTCAACATCAATCTCGTGGCGTTCTCGGTCTTTCTCAATGACATCGTCGGGCAGGTCTTCGCGCTGCTGGTGCTCACCGTTGCCGCCGCTGAAGCCGCCATCGGGCTCGCCATCCTCGTCACCTATTTCCGCAACCGCGGCACGATCGCGGTTGAGGACATCAACCTGATGAAAGGCTGAGGCCGTGTACCACGCCATCGTCTTTCTGCCGCTCGTCGGCTTCCTGATTGCGGGCCTGTTCGGCCGGGTCATCGGGCCCCGGCCTAGCGAACTCGTCACCACCTCCCTGCTCGTGATTTCGGCGGCCCTGTCATGGGTGGCGCTTGTGCAGGTGGGGTATGGTTCCGGCGCAACGCGCATCCAGGTCGCCACATGGATGCAGTCCGGCGGCATGCAGGTTGATTGGGCCTTTCGCATCGACACGCTCACCGCCGTGATGCTGGTCGTGGTCAACACCGTTTCGGCGCTCGTGCACCTCTACTCCATCGGCTACATGCACGAGGACGAGCACCGCCCGCGCTTCTTTGCGTATCTGTCGCTCTTCACCTTCGCCATGCTGATGCTGGTGACCTCAGACAATCTCGTGCAGATGTTCTTCGGTTGGGAAGGCGTCGGCCTTGCAAGTTATCTGCTGATCGGCTTCTGGTTCAAGAAGCCGTCGGCCAATGCCGCTGCGATCAAGGCCTTCGTGGTCAACCGCGTCGGCGATTTCGGCTACGCACTCGGCATTTTCCTGATCTTTTGGCTGACCGGGTCGGTTGCGTTCGATCAGATCTTCGCCAAGATTCCCGAACTGGCGACAACGACGTTCCGGTTCATCGGCTTCGAATGGAACGCGGTCACCTTGATCTGCCTCCTGCTGTTCATGGGCGCCATGGGCAAGTCGGCGCAGTTCATGCTGCACACCTGGCTGCCGGATGCGATGGAAGGCCCGACGCCGGTTTCGGCGCTGATCCACGCCGCGACCATGGTCACCGCCGGGGTGTTCATGGTGGCGCGCATGTCGCCCGTGTTCGAATTCTCGCCGAACGCGCTGACGGTGGTCGTTGCCATCGGTGCGGTCACGGCCTTTTTCGCCGCCACGGTCGGGCTCGTGCAGAATGACATCAAGCGCGTCATCGCCTATTCCACCTGCTCGCAGCTCGGCTACATGTTCGTGGCGCTCGGCGTCGGAGCGTATTCCGCCGGCATATTCCACCTGTTCACCCATGCCTTCTTCAAGGCGCTGCTGTTCCTTGGCGCTGGCTCCGTCATCCATGCGATGCACCACGAGCAGGACATGCGGAACATGGGCGGGCTCCGAAGGCACATCCCCTTGACCGCCGCCGCCATGACGATCGGCACGCTTGCCCTGACCGGCTTTCCTCTGCTGGCCGGTTATTTCTCCAAGGATGCCATCATCGAAAGCGCCTTCGCCAAGGGCACGGCCGCAGGGTCGATGGCCTACGTGCTGCTGGTGCTCGCCGCGGCGATGACTTCGTTTTATTCATGGCGTCTGTATTTCATGACCTTCGAAGGCGCGCCGCGCTGGGGCGGCGGCCCCCACGCCGATCATGGCGCGTCGCCCACCATGTTGGCAGGGGCCCATCATGCGGCGCCGGCCGATCACGGCCATGATCACGCCCACGCCCATATCCCGCATGAAAGCCCGCTGGTGATGCTGGCGCCGCTCGGCGTGCTCGCCATCGGCGCGATCGCGGCTGGTTTCGCCTTCAAGGGGGTATTCATCGGCGACGGCTACGAGCAATTCTGGAAAACGTCGCTGTTCACTGCCAAGGATAACCACATCCTCCACGAGTTCCACAACGTGCCGAAATGGGTGGTCTGGTCGCCCTTCGTCGCGATGCTGGTCGGCTTTGCCGGCGCATTCTACTGTTATGTGCTGAGGCCCGACGTGCCGGGCAAGATCGCCAGGCAGCACGCGTTCCTGTACCATTTCCTGCTCAACAAATGGTATTTCGACGAGTTGTATGACTGGCTCTTCGTGCGGCCCGCCAAGTGGCTGGGCACTTTCCTTTGGAAGAAGGGCGACGGCATGGTCATTGATGGCCTCGGGCCGGATGGTGTCTCGTCGCGTGTGCTGGATGTCACGAGCCGCGTCGTCCGCCTGCAGACCGGCTTTGTCTACCACTACGCCTTCACCATGATCATGGGTGTCGGCGGCCTTGTCACCTGGTATCTCCTGACGCGCGGGTGATGTGATGTTCGGTCTTGGCATTCTCTCCGGCCTTCTGATCCTGCCGCTTGTCGGCGCGGCCTTCATCCTGACATTGCGCGGTGAGGAAGCAGCCGTGCGTTCCAATGCCCGCATGGCGGCGCTGATCACGACCGTGATCACCTTCGCGCTGGCGCTGGTGGCGTGGAGCCGTTTCGACAGCGGCAGCGCACAGTTCCAGCTCATCGAGAGTCATGGCTGGTTGTCGGAGACCATCCGCTTCAAGCTCGGTGTCGATGGCTTTTCGATGCCGTTCGTGCTGCTGACCGCCTTCCTGATGCCCTTCTGCGTCCTCGCTTCATGGGAGAGCATCCAGCACCGCATGAAGGAATACATGGTCGCGTTCCTCGTGCTCGAAACGCTGATGATCGGCGTGTTCGTGGCGCTTGACCTCGTGCTGTTCTACCTCTTCTTCGAGGCTGGCCTGATCCCGATGTTCCTGATCATCGGCATCTGGGGCGGCAAGCGCCGCATCTATGCCTCGTTCAAGTTCTTCCTCTACACGCTGCTCGGCTCGGTGCTGATGCTGCTCGCCATCATGGCGATGTACTGGAGCGCGGGCACCACCGACATCACGCAGTTGCTGGCCCACAAGTTTCCGAAGGAGATGCAGACCTGGCTCTGGCTCGCCTTCTTCGCCTCGTTCGCCGTGAAGATGCCGATGTGGCCTGTTCACACCTGGCTGCCGGATGCGCACGTCGAAGCACCCACGGCGGGTTCGGTCATCCTCGCGGGCATCCTGCTGAAGATGGGTGGCTACGGCTTCATCCGCTTCTCGATTCCGATGTTCCCGGATGCCTCGCTGCTGTTCGCGCCGATGGTGTTCGCGCTGTCGGTCATCGCCATCATCTACACCTCGCTGGTGGCGCTGATGCAGGAGGACATCAAGAAGCTGATCGCCTACTCATCCGTGGCGCACATGGGCTTTGTCACCATGGGCCTTTTCACCATGACGCCGCAGGGCATTCAGGGCGCGATGTTCCAGATGGTCAGCCACGGGCTCGTCTCCGGCGCGCTCTTCCTGTGCGTCGGCGTGGTGTATGACCGGATGCACACCCGCGAGATCAAGGCTTACGGCGGCCTCACAAACCGTATGCCGATCTATGCGGTGCTGTTCATGGTGTTCACGATGGCCAATGTGGGCTTGCCGGGCACGGCGGGTTTCGTCGGCGAGTTCCTGACGCTGCTCGGCGCGTTCAAGGCCAACCCGTGGGTCGCGTTCTTCGCCACCTTTGGCGTGATCCTGTCGGCCGCCTATGCACTCTGGCTCTATCGCCGCGTGATGTTCGGCGAACTCGACAAGCCGGAGTTGAGGACCATCACCGATGTCGATCGCCGCGAGTTGGTGCTGCTGGTGCCGCTGGCTGCGCTGACCATCTACTACGGCGTGCGTCCCGGCCCGATCCTCGACGTCTTCGCTGCGCCCACCGATCTTCTGCTCAAGAACTACCAGGCCGCCATCACCGCCACGAAACTGGCGCTGACGGCTGTGCAGTGAGGCCATGACGATGCACGCTGTCCCCAACCTGATGCCTGCGCTTCCGGAGATCATCCTCGCTGCGGGCGCGCTGGCGATGGTGCTGATCGGCGCCCTTCAGGGCGAAAAGTCGCTTCGCCTGATGGAGGTCCTCGCTGTCGCCCTGTTTGGCTTGGCCGGCGTGTTGGTGCTGACCCAGACCGGCAAGCAGGTCACGTTCAATGGCGCGTTCGTGGCTGACGGTTTTGGCCGCTTCATGAAGGTGCTGACACTTGTCGGCGCCGCTGCCGCCGTGATCATGTCGTCGGATTACATTCGCCGCGAGGGCATGGCAAAGTTCGAGTTTCCCATTCTCATCGTGCTCGCCACCATCGGCATGATGATGATGATTTCCGCCAATGACCTGATCGCGCTCTACGTCGGCGTCGAACTGCAATCGCTGGCGCTTTACGTCGTCGCCGCCATGAACCGCGACGATGCGAAGTCGTCGGAGGCGGGCCTCAAGTATTTCGTGCTCGGCGCGCTTTCGTCCGGCATGCTGCTTTACGGCATGTCGCTGGTCTATGGTTTCACCGGCACGGTCACCTTCGACGGCATCGCAGCCGCGCTCGGCCATGGCGGGCCAGATGGCGCGCAAGGCGGCCACAAGATTGGCCTTGGCCTCGTTTTCGGCCTCGTGTTCATGGCGGCGGGCCTCGCCTTCAAGATTTCCGCCGTGCCCTTCCACATGTGGACGCCGGACGTCTATGAGGGCTCGCCCACGGCCGTCACCGCCTTCTTCGCCGCTGCGCCCAAGATGGCCGCCATGGCGATGACCGTGCGGGTCTTCGTCGGCGCGTTTCCTGGCGCGATCGCCGACTGGCGGCAGATCATCATCTTCATCTCGGTGGCGTCCATGGCGCTGGGCGCGTTCGCCGCCATCGGCCAGCGCAACATCAAGCGGCTGATGGCCTATTCCTCGATCGGCCACATGGGCTTCGCGCTTGTCGGGCTGGCAGCCGGCACGGTCAACGGCGTGCAGGGCGTCGCCATCTACATGGCGATCTATCTGGTCATGACGCTCGGCGCCTTCGCCTGCATCCTGTGCATGCGCCGCGACGGTCGGATGGTCGAGGACATCGAGGAACTCGGCGGGCTGTCGCAGTCCCAGCCGCTGATGGCCTTCTGCCTCGCGATGCTGCTGTTCTCGCTGGCCGGCATTCCGCCGCTCGCGGGCTTCTTCGCCAAGTTTTATGTCTTCACGGCGGCGATCGAGGCCAAGCTGTACTATGTCGCTGTGCTTGGCGTCATCGCCAGCGTCGTCGGCGCCTACTATTATCTCCGCATCGTCAAGATCATCTATTTCGACAAGCCGAAGGGCGCATTCGAAACGATGACACCTGCGCTCAAGGGTGTTCTGGCGCTGTCCAGCGCCGTCGTTCTGGTGTTCTGGCTGGTGCCGGGCCCGCTTGTCTCATCGGCACTGGCAGCGGCAAAATCGCTGTTCTGAGGGCAGGGCGCTGACGTTTGCCGTGTCACCCGAGGCCATTGCCGCTGGATATGGCCTTGTTCATCATACCTTGGTCGCCTCGACCATGGATGAAGCCCGTGCCCATGTCATGGCAGGGAACGACAAGCCTTGCTGGTTCGTGGCCGATGAGCAGACCGATGGTCGTGGCCGCCATGGCCGCACCTGGGTGTCTCCACCGGGGAACCTCTATGCGACACTGGCACTGACAGCGCCTTGTGAGCCTGCCGTGGCGCCGGAACTCGGTTTCGTGGCGGGGCTGGCGCTCCACCGGGCCGTGGCAAAGGTCATGGGCCTTGGCCATCCGCAACTCGCGATCAAATGGCCGAACGACCTGTTGCTTGATGGCGCAAAGGTTGCCGGGCTTTTGCTTGAAGGCATCCAAGTGCGGGGGCAGTTTGCAGTTCTGATCGGTTTCGGTGTGAATGTCGTGTCAGCGCCTTCAGGCTTGAGCTATCCATCACGACCCCTGGTCTCCCAGACCAGTGCGTTGACTGTCGCGGATATGTTGCATGCCCTCAGTTCAAGTTGGCTTGACGGCATGGTTGAGTGGCGCACCGGGTTTGCGCAGACCCGCGCATCCTGGCTCTCCGTCGCCCACGGCATCGGCACTCAAGTCCGCGTCCGCCCACCGACTGGCGAAATCCGCGGCATCATGCGCGGCATTGACGAACGCGGCTGTCTGCTTCTGGACACAGAGGGCGGCGAACTCAAGATTGACGCGGGCGATCTGTTCTTTGGCGATTGACGGGCGCGCCAATCCCCTTACTGACAGGGCATGGCAAAAACAGATCAGATCGTCTTCTGCCCGCTCGGCGGCCTCGGCGAAATCGGAATGAATGTGGCGCTTTACGGCTTTGGGCCAGAGCGTTCCCGCAAATGGATCATGGTCGATGCAGGCATGACTTTCGCAGGGCCGGAAGCGCCAGGCGTCGACATCGTGCTGCCCGATCTCAGCTTCATCATAGAGCGCTCGAAGGATCTGCTCGGCATCATCATCACCCACGCGCATGAGGATCATATCGGCGCGCTCGCCACGTTCTGGCCGAAGCTGCGCGTGCCGGTCTATTGCACGCAGTTCGCCGCAGGGCTGATCTCGACCCGCAAACTGCAGGAACCGGGCGCGCCGCGCGTGCCGTTGACGACGGTCGTGCCTGGCGTGCCGATCCAGCTTGGCCCGTTCTCGGTCGAGTTCATCAAGGTCGCCCATTCGATCCCGCAAAGCTGCGGATTGGCGATCCGCACCGACGCCGGCCTCGTGGTCCACACCGGCGACTGGAAGATCGACGACACGCCCCATGTCGGCTGGCCGACGGACAACAAGCGCCTCGCCGAACTTGGTGACGAAGGCGTCCTGGCCATGATCTGCGACTCGACCAATGTCATGCGCGAGGGGATCAGCCCCGGCGAGGCCGACGTGGCAAGGACACTCGCGGAGCAGATCAAGTCGGCTCCCGGCCGCGTCGCCGTCACGACCTTCGCCTCCAACGTCGCGCGCATCCGCGCTGTTGCGGAAGCTGCTGCCGCCTGCGGCCGCGAGGTCGTCGTGGTGGGCCGCGCCATGGAACGCGTCATCGATGTCGCGCGCGAGTGCGGCATGCTGGGAGGCCTGCCCGATTTCCGCTCCGCCCAGAACTATGGCTACCTGCCGCGCGACAAGGTCGTGGCGCTGCTCACAGGCAGCCAGGGCGAGCCGCGCGCCGCGTTGTCCCGCATTGCCATGGATGAACATCCGGAGATCGCCCTGTCGCCGGGAGACCGCGTGATCTTCTCGTCGCGCACCATTCCCGGCAATGAGAAGGCCGTCGGCGCGATCCACAACGCTCTGGCCGAGCAGCGGATCGAGATCGTCACCGACCGCCAGGCGCTGGTCCACGTTTCTGGCCACCCGCGCCGGGACGAGATGAAACAGATGTATGCGTGGGTGCGCCCGAAGATCGCGATCCCGGCCCATGGCGAGCCCCTGCATCTGGCCGAGCATGCCAGGCTCGCTGCCGAACTCCAGGTGCCGCATGTGCTGGTGGTGAACAATGGCGACATGATCGCGCTGGACGCCGCCGGCCCCCGCAAGATTGATGACGTGCCGTCGGGCCGCATCTATCAGGACGGCATGATGCGCATCAGCGCCGCCTCGAAGACAATTCCCGATCGTCGAAAGCTTTCGTTTGCCGGCGTGGTGTCTGTCGCGATTGCCATTGATGACAAGGGCAACATCGCCGGCGATCTGGAAATCGCCTGCATGGGCCTGCCAGACAAGACCGATGAGGGCGACACGTTCGAGGACGTCGTCAACGACGCCGTGCTCGATCTCGTCGAGAACATGCCAAAGCAGCGCCGCCGCGACCCAACTGGGCTGCGCACCTCAATCGAGAAAGCCGTGCGTGGCGTGGTCAACGAGGAATGGGGCAAGAAGCCCGTGGTGCACGCGCTGGTGATCGAGGTTTGACGGAGAGTTCCATGATCGGTCGTCTCAACCATGTGGCGATTGCGGTGAAGGACATTGAGGCCGCGACCGCCGTCTACCGCAACACACTCGGCGCAAAGGTGATGCAGCCGCAAAGTCTGCCAGAACATGGCGTCACGGTTGTTTTCATCGAGTTGCCGAACACCAAGATCGAACTGCTCGAGCCGCTTGGAGAGGGCTCTCAGATCGCCGGATTTCTTGAAAAGAATCCCGACGGCGGCATCCATCACATCTGCTACGAAGTCGACGACATCATCGCCGCGCGCGACCAGATGCTGAGAGCGGGTGCCCGCGTGCTTGGGGGCGGGGAACCGAAGATCGGCGCGCACGGCAAGCCCGTGATCTTCCTGCATCCGAAGGATTTTTGCGGCACACTGACAGAGCTTGAGCAGGTCTGACCTTCACCAGGACATCATTGGCCTCAACCACAGGGACGAACCCATGTCGCCGCTTGCCGCCTTCGCTGTCTATTTCGTCATCTGGTGGGTGGTGTTGTTCTGTATCCTGCCACTGAATATCCAGAGTCAGGCAGAAAAAGGTGAGATCGCGGCGGGCACCGAGCCAGGTGCGCCGGTGTCTCCACAACTGGCGCGAAAAGCCATCATCACGAGTGTGGTTTCAATCGGTGTTTTTGCCGTTGTCTATGTGCTTTGGGTCTGGGCCGATCTCTGAAAGATTGTCGGCAAAGCTCTGAAAACACGTCTCAAAAAGAAAAAGCAAGGCCGAAGCCCTGCTTTGTGAAAATTTGATTTTTCCCGAGGTCCGGCACGCTTTGACAGCGCATTCTCGGCAACCTGTCGGGCGTTTGCTCCTCCCGAGACCTGGACCGCCAAGAGCCTTGAAAACTCTCTCGCTGACCAACAACTGAAAGCTACATGAACTTTAAATGACTGTCACCTTTTTTAGCAACGGCGCCTGAAATTTCTGCATCTGAAATTTGTATGTTTAGCCTTGTTGAATTGTTGCGGCATGGCGGGCCAAAGCGGAGACTTGTCTGCCGCGTGCCTTGTCATCGCCGCGTTCAATCGCTAGTCACAAACAATCTGTTTTGCGACCTGTTTTTATGACCGGAGATTGATCCCGAGATGATGCGCGCACCCACTGCCGTTGTTCTGGCCGCGATGGCTGGCGGCCTGTTTCTGACGCCGAGCGCCACTCATGCGCAGCAACCTGACCCGCAGAACACCATTGTTCTGACCACCAAGGATGGCCCGGTCACCATCCGGCTGAGGCCCGATCTGGCTCCGAAGCATGTCGAGCAGATCAAGGCGCTGACCAAGCGCGGTTTTTACGACGGCATCGTCTTCCACCGCGTCATCGATGGCTTCATGGCGCAGACCGGCGATCCGACCGGCACCGGAACGGGGAAGTCCGATCTGCCCAATCTTCCGGCAGAATTCAGTCGCGAGCCATACAAGGTCGGCACTGTCGGCATGGCGCGCGCCCAGGCTCCGAACTCGGCGAATTCGCAATTCTTCATCTGCTATGAGGGGTGCGCGCCGCTGACCGGCCAATACACGATCTGGGGCGAAGTCGTCTCCGGGATGGACGCCGTGCGAAAGATCAAGCGCGGCGAGCCGCCAACGAACCCGGACAAGATCGTCAGCATGAAGTTGCTGGCCGATTCCCGCTGATACCTTGCAACGTCCAACACGAGAACTGACATGAGCCTTGATCCCGAAAACACGCTTGTCCTCGAAACCACGAAGGGCAAGGTCGTCATCGCGCTCCGCCCCGATCTCGCCCCCGGCCATGTCGAGCGCATCAAGAAACTGGCCCGCGAGGGCTTTTATGACGGCATCAAGTTCCATCGCGTCATCGATGGCTTCATGGCGCAGACCGGCTGCCCGCGCGGCACCGGCACCGGCGGCTCCGACTATCCTGACCTGAAGGCCGAGTTCAACGCCGAACCGCATGTGCGCGGCGTCTGTTCCATGGCGCGGGCTGCCAATCCCAACTCGGCAAACTCGCAATTCTTCATCTGCTTCGATGACGCGAGGTTTCTCGACAAGCAGTACACCGCGTGGGGCGTCGTCGTCGAAGGCATGGAGAATGTCGACAAGATCAAGCGTGGCGAGCCTGTGCGTGATCCCGATTCGATCGTTTCGATGAAGGTCATGGCCGACGCCTGATCGGGTCACGAGGCGGTTGCGCGATGGATGTCGGGCTGTTCGATTTCGACTTGCCGGACAGTTGCATCGCGCTCCGTCCGGCACAACCGCGCGATGCCGCGAAGATGCTGGTGGTGCGCCCAGGCGCGCCGCTCCCGTTCAGCGACCATGTCGTGAGCGACCTGCCGGGGCTGCTGCGCAGCGGTGACGTTCTGGTGCTCAACCAGACGCGCGTGATCCCGTCCCGCCTTTATGGCATGCGGCTGAAGGGCGAGGGCGGTGCGCGCGTCGAGATCATGCTGCACAAGCGCGAGAGCGCCGGGCGCTGGTTGGCCTTCGCGCGCCCTGCCAAGAAACTGACCATCGGCGATGTGGTGCGCTTCGGGCCGCAAGGTGCGGAACACGTCGATGCGATGGCGCCGCTTGAGGCCGTCGTCGACGCGAAGGGCGAAGGTGGCGAGGTCGAGCTTTCTTTCGGCATCGCCGGTCCGCATCTCGATGAAGCGATTGCACGCCTCGGGGAAATGCCGCTGCCGCCCTACATCGCCGGCAAACGCGCCGCTGATGCCCGTGACGACGCCGATTATCAGACGGTCTATGCGCGCGAGGATGGTGCCGTGGCAGCGCCGACGGCCGGGCTGCATTTCACTGACGAATTGTTCGGGCGATTGAACGAAGCCGGCATCACGCGCGAGTTCGTGACGCTGCATGTCGGCGCCGGCACTTTCCTGCCCATGAAAACGCAGGACACGCGCGAGCACAGGATGCACGCGGAATGGGGCGCAATCACCGAGGAAGTCGCCGCAAGGCTGAATGCGGCGCGCGCTGGCGGCGGACGGATCATTGCGGTGGGAACAACCTCGCTGCGTCTGCTGGAAAGCGCAGCGCAGGATAACGGCGCGATCGCACCGTTTTCAGGCGACACCTCGATCTTCATCACCCCGGGATATCGCTTTCGGGCGGTTGACGCGCTGATGACCAACTTTCACCTGCCGAGGTCGACGCTGTTCATGCTGGTCAGCGCGCTCAGCGGGCTGGACACGATGACGCAAGCCTATGCCCACGCCATCGCACAGGACTATCGCTTCTACTCCTACGGCGACGCGAGCCTGCTGTTTCCGGCTCCGTGAGCCGAAGTGTCTCGCGTTGGCCGCACGCCTGTGCTAACCGCAGCGCAACCCGTGAAACGTTGAAGCTGACCCCTGCGCATGTCCGACAATTTTCTCCGCGAGATTGATGAAGAGGTCCGCCGCGACAAGGCTGCCGATCTCTGGAAGAAATATGGCAATGTCATCATCGGGCTGCTTGTGCTGCTGGTGGCGGCGGTCGGGGGCTGGCGCTTCTGGCAGCATCAGCAGGAACGCGCGGCTCAGGCCGTCAGCGAACGGTTTGAAGCCGCACTCAAGGCGTCGCGCGAAAACCGTGGCGAAGAGGCCGAGAAGGCGCTTTCGGAACTGACGACGGAGGCCGGCGACAGTTATCGGCTGGTGGCGCGCTTCCGCCTGGCGGCAGAGGCTGCGCGCCGGGAGCCCTCGGATGGCGCAAGGGCATTCGATGCCCTGGCCAATGACGCGGCGATCGAGCCGGCTTTCCGCGACCTCGCACGCGTTCGTTCGGCCATGCTCAAGGTCGACACCGCGCCTTATGCCGAGATCAAGACCGCTCTTGAGCCGCTGGCGGCGAACAATGGCACATGGCGACACAGTGCGCGCGAACTCCTTGGCGTTTCGGCACTCAGAAGCCAGAACCTCGAAGATGCTGGCCGCTGGTTCGATCAGATCGCCATTGATTCCCAGGCCCCCCAGGGCCTGCGCCAGCGGGTCGATCTGTATCTCGCCTTGGTGCGTGCCGGCACCGTCGAGGCGAAATGACCGGCTCTGATCAGGCGGCAGGACGATGACCGCAACCGTCGCCATCATCGGTCGGCCGAATGTCGGCAAATCGACGCTGTTCAACCGGCTGGTCGGGCGCAAGCTCGCGCTGGTCGACGATACGCCGGGCGTGACGCGTGACCGGCGCGAAGGCGCGGCCACGCTCGGGCCGCTGCGCTTCACCATCGTGGACACCGCCGGCCTCGAGGAAGCGCAGGAAGGCTCGCTTGCCCACCGCATGCGTGCGCAGACCGAACTCGCCATCGGCGATGCCGACGTCATCCTGTTCGTGATCGACGCGCGCGCCGGCATCACGCCGACGGATCGGCCCTTCGCCGAGCTTGTGCGCCGCTCGGGCAAGCCTGTGGTGCTGTTGGCCAACAAGGCCGAAGGCGGCAAGGGCATGGCCGGCACATACGAGGCCTATGAACTGGGCCTCGGCGAGCCGATCCCGTTCTCCGCCGAACACGGTGAAGGCACTGCCGACCTTGCGCAGGCGCTGATCCCGCTGATCGGCATCGAGGACGATGACGACGAGTTTGCCGAGGACGATGCGGGCTTCGATGACGAGATCATCGAGGGCGATATCGAGATCAACGCCGCACCTCCGGAAAAGCCTCTGCGCGTCGCCATCGTCGGCCGTCCCAACGCCGGCAAATCAACGCTGATCAACGCCATGATCGGTGAAGAGCGGTTGTTGACAGGCCCGGAAGCAGGCATCACGCGCGACTCGATCTCGGTCGATTGGGAGTGGCGCAGCCGCCGCATCAAGCTCTTCGACACCGCAGGCATGCGAAAGCGCGCCCGAATCACGGAGAAACTCGAGAAGCTGTCCGTCTCGGATGGCTTGCGCGCCGTCCGCTTCGCCGAAGTCGTGGTCGTCCTGCTCGACGCCACCATCCCGTTCGAAAAGCAGGATCTGACCATTGTGGACCTCTGCGAGCGCGAGGGCAGGGCGGTGGTGATCGGGCTCAACAAATGGGATCTGGTGGCGGACCAGCCGGGCTTGCTGAAGAAACTGCGCGAAGAGTGCGACCAGATGCTGGCGCAGATTCGCGGCGTGCAATGCGTGCCGCTTTCGGGGCTGAGCGGCCAGGGCCTCGACCGATTGATGGAAGCCGTGATCAAGGCGGCCGATATCTGGAACACCCGCATCTCCACGGCGCGCCTCAACAAGTGGCTGGCAGACGTGCTTTCGCATCACCCGCCGCCAGCAGTGTCGGGCCGCCGCATCAAGATCCGCTACATGACCCAGGCCAAGTCGCGCCCGCCGACGTTCGTGCTGTTCGGCAACCAGTTGCCAGACTTGCCGCAGGCCTATAGCCGCTATCTGGTCAACGGCATCCGCGAAACATTCAAGTTGCCTGGCGTGCCGATCCGCATGAACACGCGCGCCAGCGACAACCCCTATTCAGACGGGCGCGGCAGCGGCAGCGACCGGGACAAGAACCGGTAGTCGCGGCGGCATTCCAGGCGCGTTCCGCGTCGCCGGGCATGACATCTCATCAGAACGGCTTTTTTGGCACGAATGCCCATCAAGCTGGCGATTGCGGTGTCTTTATTTGCCCTGTCGGGAAATCATAGATCTGCCCGGTCCTGTCCCATGCGGGCGAAAGCAGCTTCACCACCTCGCGTGCCAGTTCTTCCGGCGTGCGCAATGTCATCGGGTCCTCGCCAGGCATGGCTTCAGCCCGCATGCGGGTGCGCAAGGGGCCGGGATTGACCAGCATGACCTTGATGGCAGTCGTCGCCGTTTCAGCGGCATAGGTGCGGGCCAGCGCTTCGACAGCGGCTTTGGACACCGCATATGGCCCCCAGTAGGCCGTGCATTTGTGGGCGGCGCCAGAGCTGACAAATGCGGCGCGGCCGGCGCTGGACGCCCTTAGCATGTTGTCCATCGCCTTGATCAGCCGCCAGTTCGCGGTGACATTGACGTCCATGACCTGCTGCCATTCCTTCACGGGAACATGGCCGAGCGGAGCGAGCGGGCCAAGAATGCCGGCATTGCCGAACAGGATGTCGAGCCTGCCCCAGCGTTCGGAAATCGCCTCAGTCAGCCTGTCGAGCGCGTCGAAATCCGTCAGGCTCAGCGGCACCAGCGTCGCGGCGCCGCCCTGCTCGTTGATCTCGTCGTCAAGCTCCTCGAGTGCGCCTTGCGTGCGAGCCAGGGCGATGATGTGCGCTCCCTGCCGCGCCAACTCGAGCGCCACGGCCCGGCCGATCCCGCGCGACGCGCCCGTGACCAAGGCCACCCGATCTTTCAGAAGCATTACATTTGACCCGGGTTGAGTGATTAGCCCGCTTCTGCAAGCAACGAGAGCTGTTGCCGGCTGCTGTCACCCGACTGGTCTGTCAGGCCTGTCGGGTAGTCGCCGGTGAAGCAGTGATCGGTGAACTGCGGGCGCAAGGCGTCGCGGCCGCCAGCGTGTCCCATGGCGCGATAGATGCCGTCGACCGACAGGAAGGCAAGCGTGTCGCAGCCGATGAAGCGCCGCATCTCCTCGAGCGAATGCGTGGCCGCCAGCAGATTGTCCTTCTGCGGCGTGTCGATGCCGTAATAGTCCGGAAACATGATCGGAGGGGAGGAGATGCGGAAATGCACCTCGCGCGCGCCAGCCTCGCGCATCATCTTCACGATCTTGACCGAAGTCGTGCCCCGGACAATGGAATCGTCCAGCAGCACGATGCTCTTGCCGTCGACGACCGAGCGGTTGGCGCTGTGCTTCATCCGGACGCCAAGCTCGCGCACGGATTGGGTCGGCTGTATGAAGGTGCGGCCGACATAGTGGTTGCGGATGATGCCGAGTTCAAAAGGCAAGCCGCTGCCTTGCGCGTAGCCGAGGGCTGCGGGCACGCCTGAATCGGGCACCGGGATCACCACATCGGCGGCCGCCGGGGCCTCGCGCGCCAGCTCGAGGCCCATGAGCTTGCGCCGCTCGTAGACGCTGACGCCCTTCATCATGGAGTCGGGACGGGCGAAGTAGACGGCTTCGAAGATGCAGGGCCGCTCCTGCATCGGCGGGAAGGGCTTGCGGCTTTCGATGCCATCTTCGGAGATGACGACCACTTCGCCGTTCTCGACCTCGCGCACGAACTGCGCACCGATGATGTCGAGCGCGCAGGTCTCGGAGGCGAGGATGTAGCGACCGTCCAGTTCCCCGATCACGAGCGGCCTGATGCCCAGCGGATCACGTGCGCCGATCAGCTTCTTGTTGGTGAGCCCGACAAGCGAGTATGCGCCTTCGAGTTGGCGAAGCGCATCGACGAAGCGGTCAATGAAATGCGCCTTGCGGCTGCGCGCCACCAGATGCAGCACGACTTCGGTGTCCGAGGTCGACTGATAGATGGCGCCGTCCTTGATCAGTTGGCGGCGCAGGGCCAGGCCATTGGTCAGGTTGCCGTTATGGGCCACGGCGAAACCGCCCTGGTCGAGTTCCGCGAACAGTGGCTGCACGTTTCGCAGGATCGTGCCGCCGGTCGTCGCGTAGCGCACATGCCCGATCGACGCATTGCCGGGCAGGCGGTTGATCACATTCCTGTCTGAGAATGTGTCGCCGACGAGGCCCATCCGGCGCTCCGAGTGGAAGCGAGCGCCATCGAAGCTGACAATGCCGGCGGCTTCCTGCCCTCGGTGCTGCAGGGCGTGCAGCCCGAGCGCGGTGATCGCCGCAGCCTCGGGGTGACCTAAGATGCCGAAGACGCCGCATTCCTCGCGCAGCCTGTCGGCATAGGCGTCATCGTCAGAAAGGTCATCCGTTCCCATGCCAGCCATATGGTCCATCCCAAGGCCCTCCGCAATTTCGGATCGTCCACGCACGCTCGAGATCAACAGATATTGATTGCCAATGGCGGCTTCACGGTCTCGCCGGTTGCCCGGATGTGCGGACGGCATTCTCCACCGTGCGCTGCAATTGCGCCCGATCAACCGATCCGCCGGGCGCTTCGGAGCGGCGCTGCGGCTGCTGGCCGGGCGCGACCTGACCTGGCGGCCTCGGCTCCTCGGCCGGCGCATCGGTCGGCGCGCCGAGCCTTGGCGTCAAGTTCTTGATGAAGCTGGTGTCGATGTCCTGCGGCAGCATTGTCAGCAGCGTCTTGCCTGATGATTCCAGCAGCGGTTTGCTCTTGGCATCGCGGATCCAGTCAGGCTGGCGGGCTTCCGGCACCAGAGTGGTCCAGAGCAGAAAGCCGACGACAGCCAGAAGCAGCCCGCGCGCCGCGCCGAAGGCCAGCCCAAGCGTGCGATCAAGCGCACCAATGCGCGAATCAAGCACGAAGTCCGAAATGCGCGCCGTGATCAGCGACACGATGACCAGCGTGACGAGGAAGATGGCCGCGATGGCGATGACCAGGGCGATGGTGTCCTGCTTGATGTGCTGCTTCACGAACGGCAGCAGCATCGGGTGCAGGCTCCAGGCCGCGATGGCCGCCGCGACCCACGAGGCAATCGACAGCACTTCGCGTGTGAATCCACGAACGGCCGCGAGCAGCGCGGACAAGGCTACGGCGCCAAGCACAATCAGGTCGAGGATGGTCAAGGACATGAGATGGCTCGCCGTGTTCGGAAATCAGCCGGAGTTGACGCGGTGTCTTGCGTTGCAATACGCCGTCTATAGCTGTGATTTATGCCCGCGTCACGCCTTCGACGTCAGGTTTCGTCATCGGTTCGGGCTGATCTTTGCTGCTTGCGCGGCGCCTTTGCTGCGATCGAAGCGACCAGTTCCGCGACATGCGGCGTGACGGTCAGTTGCATGCCGCGCATCTCGGCGCCGGCAGGGGCGACCACGCCGGCAAAACCAAGTTTGCCAGCTTCCTTGATTCGCGCGCCGGCCAGAGAGACCGGCCGGACAGCGCCCGACAGCGCGATCTCGCCGAAGAATACCGCGTCCGCGGGCAGGACCGCGCCGGTCATCGACGAAATCAGCGCCGCCGCAACCGCAAGGTCCGCCGCTGGTTCCTGAACGCGCAGCCCGCCAGCGACGTTGAGATACACATCATGGCCGGACAATCGTAGACCACCATGCGTTTCCAGCACCGCGAGCACCATGGCAAGCCGGCTCGGGTCCCAGCCAACGACAGCGCGCCGCGGCGTGCCGAGCGCAGTCGGGGCGACGAGCGCCTGGATTTCCACAAGCACCGGCCGCGTGCCCTCCATGCCGGCGAACACGGCCGCTCCCGGTGCGGACAGATCGCGGCCCGCAAGGAACAAGGCGGATGGGTTGGCCACTTCCGCCAGGCCCTTGCCGGTCATTTCGAAGACGCCGATCTCGTCGGTCGGGCCGAAGCGGTTCTTCTGGGCGCGCAGCACGCGGAAGGCATGGCCGCCTTCGCCCTCGAACGAGATCACGGCATCCACCATGTGCTCGACCACGCGAGGCCCGGCAATCTGGCCATCCTTGGTGACGTGGCCGACGAGGATGAGGCACGCCCCCGAGGTCTTGGCGAAGCGGATCAAGGCCTGTGCCGAGCCGCGCACCTGCGTGACGGTGCCGGGAGCCGAATCGACCTCGCCGGTCCACATGGTCTGGATCGAATCGATCACCACCAGCGCGGGCGCGCCGCTTTGCGACAAGGTGGCGATGATGTCCTCGACATTGGTTTCGGCCGCGAGTTCGACCGGAGCATCGACGAGCCCGAGCCGCTCGGCACGGAGGCGAACCTGCGCCACGGCTTCCTCGCCCGACACATAGACGACCCGGTGCCCGGCCTTGGCCAGCGCGCCGCACGCCTGCGTCAGAAGGGTGGATTTGCCGATGCCCGGATCGCCGCCAATGAGCAGCACCGAACCACGGACGAAGCCGCCGCCGGTGACCCGGTCAAGCTCCGCCATGCCGGACATGGTGCGCGGCGCATACTGCGTCTCGCCCTTCAGGCTTTCCAGCGCAAACACCCGGCCTTTGGCGCGGGCGGACAGGCTGCGCCCGCCGCCGGGCAGCGGCGGGGCCGCGCCTTCCTCGACAACGGTGCTCCACTCGCCGCAGGCATCGCATTTGCCCTGCCAGCGCTGATAGACCGCGCCGCAGTTCTGGCAGTGAAAGGTCGAGCCGCGCCGTGCCATCAGCCGTCCAGATAGGTGCGGGCGTAGCGCCGCCCGAGGCTGGTCAGAAGCTCATAGCCGACCGTCTTGCCGCTGAGCGCGACGCTGTCGATGTCGAGCCCGTCGCCGATCAGCGTCACCGCGCAGCCGCGTTCGGCGCTGCCTGTCGGCGCGTCGCTGACGTCGATGATGATCAGGTCCATCGACACCGTGCCCGCGAACGGACACCTGACCCCGCCCACGACGGCAAAGCCGCCGGGCAGCACGTCCGTGTAGCTCGCATTGCGCGGGAACCCGTCCGCATAGCCGAGGCAGATCGTGGCCAGCTTGCGCCGGCCTTTCGCGTGCCAGCGCCCGTTGTAGCCGACGGCCTCGCCATCCGGCACCACGCGGGTCTGCAGGATGCGCGCGGTCAACCTGACAACCGGCTTCATCGGATTCGGTTCGCCTGGCACGGGATTGCCGCCATAAAGGGCGAAACCCGGCCTGGTCAGGTCGTAGGGCGGCGCGATCCCCAGAAAATGGCCGGACGAATTCAGCAGTGACTTGCTCACATCCGGAAACAGCCCGGCAAGTCCGGCAAAGCGCGTGACCTGCCGAAAATTGGCCGGATCATCGTGAACTTCGGCGGCGCTGAAATGCGTCATCAGCAGGCCGATGGCTAGGTCGTCCAGCTTGCGGCTGTCGGCAAGCGCCGCGGCGTCTTCAAGGCTGAGGCCAAGGCGGTTCATGCCGGTGTCGACATGCAGCGCGGCCGCGCCGTTGCGGCCATGGCGCCCCCACTCCTCGATCTCGTCAACGGAACTCAGCACTGGCCGGGCCTGAATCGCGGCGAACGCCGCCGAAGAGCCGGGCAGAAGGCCGTTCAGCACATAGATCGTCGCATCAGGCGCAACCTTGCGAACCCGGCGCGCTTCCGAAAGATGCGCGACGAAAAAGGTATGGCAGCCGGCCCACGCCAGCGCCGGCACGACGCGTTCTATGCCGCAGCCGTAGGCGTCCGCCTTCACGACAGCGCCACATTCCGCTGTCGGCACGCGGCGGGCCAGAAGCCGCCAGTTGTCCGCGATGGCCGACAGGTCGATCGTCAGTTCAGCCCCGAATTCAGCCCCGTGATCGCTCATCTCACTCCAGCCGTTCCGGCATATGGTCCGATGCCGCGAGGTCGGAAAAGCGCGTCACTTCGGCGTCGAACTGCAGTTGCACGGTGCCGGTCGGGCCATGCCGCTGCTTGCCGATGATCAGTTCGGCCTTGCCGTGGATCATGTCCATCTCGGCCTGCCACTTGAAGTGCTCTTCGGTGCCAGGCTTCGGCTCGCGGTTCTTGACGTAGTATTCCTCGCGGAACACGAACATCACGACGTCAGCGTCCTGCTCGATCGAGCCGGATTCGCGCAGGTCCTGCAATTGCGGCCTCTTGTCATCGCGCGATTCGACGCCGCGCGAGAGCTGCGACAGCGCGATCACGGGCACATTCAACTCCTTGGCGAGCGCCTTGAGCCCGGTGGTGATCTCCGTCACCTCCTGCACGCGGTTGTCGCCCTTCTTGTTGGAGCCGGACAGCAATTGCAGGTAGTCGATGAACAGGATGTCGAGGCCGCGCTGGCGCTTGAGCCGGCGCGCGCGCGCCACCAGTTGCGCGATCGAGATGCCGCCGGTCTGGTCGATGTAGAGCGGCATCTTCTCGATTTCGGCAGCGACATCCGACAACCGGTAGAACTCGTTCTCGGTGATCTTGCCCTGCCTGATCTTGTAGGACGAGATCGCCGACTGCTCGGCCACGATGCGGGTGGCGAGTTGCTCGGCGGACATTTCGAGCGAGAAGAAACCGACGATGGCGCCGTTGACGGTCTTCATCGCGCCGTCCGGCTGGCGTTCGCCCTTGTAGTGCTTGGCCATGTTGAAGGCGATGTTGGTGGCGAGCGAGGTCTTGCCCATGGCCGGGCGGCCCGCGATGATGATCAGGTCCGAATTCTGGAAGCCGCCCATGCGCTGGTCGAGATCGCGCAGCCCGGTGGCGATGCCCGACAGCCCGCCATCACGTTCATAGGCGCGCGCCGCCATGTCGATCGCCGTGGTGATCGCGGAAGCGAACGGCTGGAAGCCGCCTTCGTAGCGGCCTTTTTCGGCCAGCGCGAACAGCTTGCGCTCCGCCTCTTCGATCTGTTCGCGCGGCGGATGGTCGACAGGCGAGTCATACGCGACATTGACGAGTTCTTCGCCGACCGTGATCAGGTTGCGGCGGATGGCGAGATCATAGATCGTCTGGCCGTAATCCTGCGCGTTGATCACGGTGGTGGCTTCCGCGGCCAGGCGGGCCAGATATTGCGACACCTTGAGCCCGCCAAGGTCGTCGTCCTGCATGAACGTCTTCAGCGTGATCGGATTGGCGATCTTGCCAGCACGGATCAGGCTGGACGTCGTCTCGTAGATCTTGAGATGGACGGGTTCGAAGAAGTGCTCCGGCAGCAGGAAGTCAGACACGCGGTAGAACGCGTCGTTGTTGACCAGGATCGCACCGAGCAGCGCCTGTTCCGCCTCCGTGTTGTTTGGCGCGACGCGATAACCCGCGTCCTGGGCTGCATCGAGTTTCGCAGCAAGGGCAGTCACATTCGACATTGATGTTCCCGCGCCATGGATGATCCCGATTGAGTCGCCATCTGAAGTGTACCATCCAATGCGGCAGCGAAAGGTCAAAATCAGGCTGCACACCAATTCACAGGCCCAATAAAAAAGGCCGCCCGAAAGCGGCCTTTGCTTGTGTGTGGCAGTTTGATCGCAACCGCGATCCGCTGATCACATTTCGGCGTTGGGTCCGGCTTCAGCAAGCGCCGCGCCGACTTCGAGGCCGAGATCGTCGAGGTTGAACTCCTCGCGCACGGTGGCATTTTCGCCGCGGGCCTGTCGCTCGGCTTCTTCCGCGCTGCGGGCGACATTGACGATGATTTTGGCGTCGACTTCCGGGTGCAGGACCACGTTGAGCGTGTAGAGGCCGAGCGTCTTGATCGGCGCGTTGATCACGATCTGGCCCTTGTCGACGGTGAAGCCTTCGGAGGCGAGCGCAGCGCCGATGTCGCGCGCCGAAACCGAACCATAAAGCGAGCCGGATTCGCCAGCCTGGCGGATCAGAACGTACGACGTTCCGTCCAGCTTCTCGGCAACGGCGGCGGCTTCGTTCTTGGCGGTCAGGTTGCGGGTTTCAAGCTGCGCGCGCTGATCGGCGAAGCGCTGCTTGTTGGCGGCGGTCGCGCGCAGCGCCTTGCCGCGCGGCAAGAGGAAATTGCGGCCATAGCCGTCGCGGACGCGAACGATTTCGCCCATCTGGCCGAGTTTGGCGACGCGTTCCAGCAGAATGATTTCCATGGTGGTTCTCCTTGAGGATCAGGTTGTTGTGGGAGTGAAAGGCGGACGCTGATTGCGCCGCGCCCTGAGGCGGAAGGCGCAGTCGACGAAACCGAAGATCGCGATCAGCGGCATCAGGATGGTCGCGCCGACAAGCAGGCCGAGATAAAGCGCAACCAGCAGTCCGCCGCGCATCGGCCTGCCGATCGACATCTCGTGAAGGCCGGCAAGGCCGTTGAGCATGAACCCGCTCATCAACGCGCCAAGGATGGCCGTGCCGAAGAAGCCGAAAAAGCCCGGCAGGAAGGACAGGACCAGGCCCGCCGCCATGATGCCAAGCGCTTCGTAGGGAAGATTTGTCGCTGGCAGGAACGGCCACGGGCGCGGCAGACGGCCAGACAGGTGCACGGCTTTCGCGGCCATCCAGAGGTTGGCCGCAAGCATCGGCACGAAGGATGCGCCGGCGAGGAACGGCGCCCATGTCGCAAGGCCGGTCGCCACGTCGGCCACGCTCAGCCCCTGCGGCAGGCGCGGCGGCGGCAGCCCTGCCACGGCTCCGGACAGGACCGCAGTGATCGAACGCTCCATCGCCGTGCGGTAAGCCTCATGATCGCCCGCGATGGCGATCGCCCCGACCAGCGTCACGAGCGCGGCGGTGCCCACGACCCAGAGAACCAGCCGGCCGGTGGGATACCACTCGGTCACATTCCGCTCATCGCTCCGGCCAAGCAATGCCATGTAGGCAATCGCCCAGGCCGGCAAGGCGATGCCGATCGCGAACGCCAGTCCGGCCTGGTAGCGCAGCACAAAGGCAAGGGTCAGTGTTCCCACGGCAGTCGCGACGAGCCCGGCGCGGTGGCGCCAGCCAAGAGCTGCGATCAGGACGGGGAGGGGCGCGGCATATGACAACAGCAATGCTAGCGGTGATCCTGTGATCACCACCGCAAAGAGGAGCGCGGACACAAGTCCTGCGCCGATGCCGGCGAAGAGGTAGCTCATCATTCGTCCTGCTGTCCCGCGGCTCGGACGATCCGGCGCGGTGAGAAGCTCGAGCGCTTCAACGAACCCGGCGGGTTTTCACCGCCGGGCGACTGGTCAGTTTCAGCTGATCACGTATGGAAGCAGGCCCAGAAAGCGGGCGCGCTTGATGGCGGTCGCCAGTTCGCGCTGCTTCTTGGCGCAGACGGCCGTGATGCGGGACGGGACGATCTTGCCGCGCTCGGAAATGTAGCGCGAGAGCAGCTTGACATCCTTGTAGTCGATCTTCGGAGCGCCTTCGCCCGAGAACGGGCAGGACTTGCGGCGGCGGAAGAACGGGCGGCGTGCACCTGCGGTCATGATCAGAACTCCTCGCCCGTGGTTTCTTCTTCATCGCGGCGGCGCGGCGGACGGTCATCCCCGAAACGTTCGCGGTCGCGGCGCTCGTCACGCTCGCGCTTCTGCAGCATGGCTGACGGGCCGTCCTCGTGCTCTTCGACGCGGATGGTGATGAAACGCAGCACGTCTTCGCTCAGACGCATCTGGCGCTCCATCTCGGCCACCGCAGATGGCGGACCGGAAATGTTGAGCAGCGAATAATGCGCCTTGCGGTTCTTCTTGATGCGGTATGCAAGTGACTTGACGCCCCAGTACTCGACCTTGCCGACAGCGCCGCCGCCGGTTTCGATGATGGTCTTGTATTGCTCGATCAGGGCTTCCACAGCCTGCGCGCTCACGTCCTGGCGCGCCATGAAGATATGTTCGTAAAGATGAGCCATTGGCCTTCCTTCTGTTATCAACGCTGCCGCCCGGCGCAAAGCCCTTCGAGCCAAATCCCGTGTGACATGCATCACGCGGAAGGCCCGATTTGCTGTCGAAGGCGGGGACAAGGAGCGTCGGGGCAACCCCCTCGCGTGACTGACAACGGATGTCACACGCACTCTTTCAGCCCCCGGCCGAGGCAATCAGGATGCTGCAGATACATGAGCGGCTTGTGGAAGGCAACAGGGCGGGAACAAACAAGCTTGCAACTGAAGAGGTTTGCCCGCACCGCTGCCGACAGCCAACAAAGCGTGGCGGGCAACACAAGGCGTCCTCGGTGCAGATCAACGTTCTTGGGCACACCCTTGACGCGGCACCCCAAAACCGCCACTTCCCCGCGACCTGCAGAGGCTGAGGGCCGGAGACAATGAGCATCGCATTGATTTTTCCGGGGCAGGGCAGCCAGTCAGTCGGCATGGGCAAGGCGCTGGCGGACGCATTCCCGGTCGCCGCAGCGGTGTTCCGCGAGGTCGACGAGGCGCTTGGCCAGAAGCTGTCCGTCATCATGTGGGACGGGCCAGCCGAGGCTCTGACGCTGACCGCCAACACGCAGCCTGCCTTGATGGCGGTTTCTGTGGCCGTCGTGCGCGTGCTGCAGGCCGAGGCGGGGCTTTATCTCAAGCGCGACATTGCCTTCGTGGCGGGCCACTCGCTTGGTGAATATTCGGCACTTGCGGCTGCCGGCACGTTCTCGGTATCCGACACCGCGCGCTTGCTGCGCATCCGCGGCGATGCCATGCAGAAGGCCGTGCCTGCCGGCGCGGGCGCAATGGCGGCGCTGATCGGCATCGAACTCGACGCCGCACGCGCGGTTGCGGCTGATGCCGCACAAGGCGACGTCTGCCAGGCTGCCAATGACAATGGCGGCGGACAAGTGGTGTTGTCGGGTTCCAAAGCCGCCGTCGAGCGTGCCATGGCCATAGCTGCCGAACGGGGCGTCAGGCGCGCAGTGCTGTTGCCGGTTTCGGCGCCGTTTCATTGTGCCCTGATGCAGCCAGCGGCCGACGCCATGCGGGAAGCCTTGGCCGCCGTGACAATGCACGCGCCTGCCGTGCCTGTGATGGCGAATGTCGGCGCAGCGCCGCTGATTGACCCTGTCGCCATCCGTGACAGCCTTGTGGCGCAGGTCACGGGCACGGTGCGCTGGCGCGAATGCGTCGAGGCCATGGCAGCGGCGGGTGTTGACCAGTTTCACGAAGTCGGCGCGGGCAAGGTGCTGACGGGCCTTGGCAAGCGCATTGCCGCAACCGCCAGCTTCAGCGCCATCGGCACGCCAGACGACATCGCAGCCTTCATCACCGCCCGCGGCTGATCTTCGCAAAGGACCACAACATGTTCTCTTTGGCAGGCAAGACTGCGCTGGTGACCGGCGCGACCGGCGGCATCGGCGGCGCCATCGCCCGCGCGCTCGCAGCGCAGGGCGCAAGGGTGGCTGTGTCGGGCACCCGAACGGACGTGCTCGAAGCGCTCGCGGCTGAGATCGGCGGCGGAGCCGTCGCGCTGCCGTGCAACCTGGCGGACATGGCCTCCGTCGAGGCTCTGGTGCCGGCGGCAGATGCTGCGCTCGGGCAGGTTGACATCCTGGTCAACAATGCCGGCATCACGCGCGACAACCTGTTCCTGCGCATGAAGGACGAGGAGTGGGAGCAGGTCATCAACGTCAACCTCACGGCCTCGTTCCGGCTGATGCGCGCCTCCGTCAAGGGCATGATGCGCCGCCGCAACGGCCGCATCATCTCGATAGGCTCTGTCGTCGGCACGACGGGAAACCCCGGGCAGGGCAACTATGCCGCCGCCAAGGCTGGCCTGATCGGCATGTCGAAGGCGCTGGCCGCCGAGGTCGCAAGCCGCGGCGTGACCGTCAACGTGGTGGCGCCGGGGTTCATCGAGTCGCCGATGACGGACGCGCTGAACGAGAAGCAGAAGGACGCCATCCTCGCCAATGTGCCGATGGGCCGGCTTGGACAGGGCTCTGAAATCGCGTCCGCCGTGATATTTCTGGCGAGCGTGGAAGCTGCTTACCTGACAGGTCAGACGCTTCACGTGAATGGCGGTATGGCAATGATCTGATGGTGTTGCAGGTATTTCGTCATCTTCTTGATGACATGCCCAAAACATCTCGCCAGCTTTCCGGCGGCATGCTATTCACCGCTGGAAGCCTGCAAGGGCTTGACGTCTGGCGTCCTGTCAGGCTTTGCAAGTCCCAAGCGTTGCCCAGCGTTCGTATCGGACCTTCAGGCATGAGTTCAACATCAGGCGCCGTGTGAACCGGCGTGAAACGAAACGAAGAGGACGTGTCCATGAGCGATGTCGCGGAGCGCGTGAAGAAGATCGTGGTCGAGCATCTCGGTGTCGATGCCGAGAAAGTCGTGGCCGGAGCCAACTTCATTGATGACCTTGGCGCAGACTCGCTCGACACGGTCGAGTTGGTCATGGCGTTCGAGGAAGAGTTCAACGTCGAGATCCCGGACGATGCAGCAGAAACGATCGTGACGGTCGGCGACGCGGTGAAGTTCCTTGAGAAGAGCGCGACGGCCTGAGGCGGCGACGTCTGGTTTGCGCGCCTTGCCGATCTGCTGATACGGAGCTCAGACGATGCGGCGCGTTGTAGTGACGGGAATGGGAACTGTGTCCCCGCTCGCATGCGGCGTCGAGCAGACATGGTCCCGTCTCCTCGCCGGGAACAGCGCGGCGGGGCAGATCACCGGCTTCGATGTCAGCGATCTGCCGTGCCGGGTTGCCTGCGAGGTGCCCCGTGGCGACGGTTCGGCGGCTACCTACAATCCAGATCATTGGATGGAGCCGAAAGAGCAGCGTAAAGTGGACGAGTTCATCGTCTACGCCATGGCTGCAGCGACACAGGCCCTGCGCGACGCGAGCTGGGCTCCCAAGACCTACGAGGAGCAGATCACCACAGGCGTGATGATCGGTTCCGGAATTGGCGGCATCGGCGGCATCTGCGAAGGCTCGCTCGTGCTGCGCGACAAGGGGCCACGCCGCCTGTCGCCGTTTTTCATTCCAGGCCGTCTGGCAAACCTCGCATCCGGCTACGTGTCCATCGAGCACGGATTGAAGGGGCCGAATCATTCCGTGGTCACGGCCTGCTCCACCGGCGCGCACGCCATCGGCGATGCTGCGCGGCTTGTTGCGCTCGGCGATGCTGAGGTCATGCTGGCTGGCGGGACGGAAGCTGCGGTGAACCGCATCGGCATCGCCGGCTTCAGCGCGTGCCGTGCGCTGTCGACATCCTTCAACGACACACCCGAGAAAGCTTCGCGCCCTTATGACAAGGACCGTGACGGCTTCGTCATGGGTGAAGGCGCGGCTGTCGTGGTGGTCGAGGCGCTGGAGCATGCCCTGGCGCGTGGCGCGAGGATATATGCCGAGGTCGTCGGCTATGGCATGTCGGGCGACGCCTATCACATCACCTCTCCATCGCCGGACGGCGACGGCGCCTTTCGCTGCATGACGGCTGCGCTTAAGCGCGCCGGGCTTCAATCATCGGCGATCGACTACATCAACGCGCATGGCACTTCGACCCCGCTTGGCGACGAAATCGAACTCAAGGCAATCGAGCGCCTGATGGGCGAGCATGCAGGCAAGGTGTCGATGTCGTCGACGAAGTCTGCGGTCGGGCATCTGCTTGGCGCTGCGGGCGCGCTCGAAGCGATATTCTCCATCCTGGCGATCCGCGACAATGTCGTCCCGCCAACCCTGAATCTTGACAACCCCTCGGTCGAAACCAACATCGATCTCGTGCCGCACAAGGCCCGCAAACGCCGCGTCGATGTTGCGCTGTCCAATTCCTTCGGCTTCGGCGGAACGAATGCGTCGCTTGTATTCCAGCGCTTTTCGGATTGATGCGGCGGGCCGGGCATTTGGGGTAGCGCACGGAAACGGATGCCGTCTTGATGCAGGGCGTTCTTGCGCCGGGTTTTGGCCACGGTGACTTGAGACAAAGCAGATGTTCAATGGTATTCTGCCCGAATGTTTTTCAGGTTGAACTGTCATGACTGACAAGCCATCAGGCGCTCCGGGAGTCGCGGATACGCAGCGCGCATCGCCGCGCAGCCCTGCCGAGGCGATGAAGCCGAGCGCTCCGCCGCAGCCACCGCCACGAAAGTCCAAACGGCGCAGGAGCGGTTTTGTCGGGTTCCTCAGCGCCCTGTTCACGGTGGCGCTCATTGCAGCCGTGGTGATCGGTGGCGCGTTCATCGTCGTCAGCCGCCAGTCGGCGGAGCCCGGACCGCTTGCGCTGGACAGGGCTTTGATCATTCCGCCAGGCAGCGGCCTTGCCGAGATCGCCGAGCAGCTTGATCGTGAGGGTGTGATCAAAAACCCGACGATGTTCCGGATCTCCGGCTACATCAGCGGCGCCTGGTCGCAATTGCGGGCTGGCGAGTATCTGTTCAAGGCCGGCATCAGCCCGCGCGAAGCGCTGGACGTGCTGACGAGCGGCAAGCCAGTCCTGCATTCGGTCCTTATCCCGGAGGGACTGACCAGCGAGCAGATCGTGGCGCGGCTCAAGGAAAACGACCTTCTGACAGGCGAGATCACGCAGGTTCCCCGTGAGGGTGCTTTGCTGCCCGATACCTACCGCATCCTGCGCGGGATGACCCGCCAGGCTCTCATACAGACCATGACCGAAAAGCAGCGTGAAGAGATGAACCGCATCTGGACACGCCGCATTCCCGACCTGCCGATCAAAACTCCGCAGGAATTGGTGACGCTGGCCTCGATTGTGGAGAAAGAGACGGGTCGCGCCGATGAGCGCCCGCGTGTTGCCGGGGTGTTTGTAAATCGCCTCAACCGCCGGATGAAGCTGCAATCGGATCCCACAATCGTCTACGGGCTTGTCGGCGGCAAGGGCACGCTCGGGCGCGGCATCCTGCGCACCGAAATCGTCCAGCCAACGGCATACAACACCTACGTGATTGACGGGCTGCCGCCGGGACCGATCGCGAATCCAGGGCGCGCGGCCATGGAGGCCGTGGCGAATCCGTCGCGCACGCGCGATCTGTTCTTCGTTGCCGATGGCACGGGCGGCCATGCGTTTGCGGAGACGCTCGAACAGCACAACCGCAATGTCGTGCGGTGGCGCCAGATCGAAACAAGCCGCCGCGAGGCCGGTCGTCCATCGCCGGAAGCCAGCGTCGACCGCGCCGAACCACCTCCGGCCACCCCGTCCGTGCCAGGCCAGCCTGAACGCCGCACCGACGCAACGGATCCGCTTTCGGCGCCGCGGGCGGCTTCGTTTGCCGACCAGCCGCAGCCTGATGACCTTGAAGTCTTTCCGGTGCCGGCAGGGCGCAGAGCCGGCATGAACCAGCCTGCGCCGGCCCAGCAACCTGCTCGCACGGGACAGGTTCAGGGCGATCCGGGCCAAGCGCGCCCTCGGGCGTTCGATGCGTCCGAGGGCACAACGCGCGATCCGCTGCGCAACCGGACTTTCGACCTCAACACGCCAAAGGCGATTCCGGCACTGCGGCCTTGAGACGACGGTCGGCAGATGCCGACGCTGGCCGGAGGCCGTCTTGACATTCCGGTGGCGAGCGGCCCTCTAGCAAAAAGTGCATCGACCGCCGAATCCGGACCTTTCCCCCATGATTTCAAGCATGACAGGCTTTGCGCGCGAAGCGGGGTCCTCGGGGACCGTGAGTTGGGCATGGGAGGTCAAATCCGTCAACGGCCGCAATCTCGACGTGCGCGTGCGCGTTCCGCCCGGGTTCGACGCGGTGGGCGAGGAGGCGCGCAAGCTCGTGGCCGGCTGCCTGACGCGCGGCTCTGTCCAGATCGGGTTGACGGTTCAACGCCTGGAGGCGAGGCGCGCGGCAGTGCGGATCAACACCGATGTGCTGACGTCGCTGGCAGGGGCGCTGGCGTCGCTTCCTGCAGAGTTGCCGTTTTCGCCGGCGACGATGGACGGGCTGTTGCAGGTGCGCGGCGTGGTCGAGGTCGACGACCAGGAAGACCAGAGCCTGAGCGCCGACTTGCAGACATCGCTGGTCGCCGCAATGGCAAAAGCTTCGCAAGCGCTGGTGCTGGCGCGTCAGCAGGAAGGGGCCGCGCTGCATGATGTGCTGTCACAGCAATTGGCCTCGATGCGCGACCTCGTCACCCGCGTCGAGGATCATCCCGCCCGCACGACCGAGGTGATCCGGGCGCGTCTGCAGGCTCAGGTTGCGGCGCTTCTTGACGGGCAGACCGCGCTGGACGCCAACAGGCTCTATCAGGAGGCTGCGATCCTGGCCACGCGCGCCGATGTGCGCGAGGAACTGGATCGTCTTTCATCCCATGTCGATGCGACGAGGGAATTGTTGGCGCAAGGCGGCGCGATCGGCCGCAAACTTGATTTTCTGGCGCAGGAGTTCGGCCGTGAGGCCAGCACGCTGTGCGCCAAGGCCAATCATGTCGAATTGTCACGCATCGGCCTCGAACTTCGGGCCCTCGTGGACCAGTTCCGCGAGCAGGTTCAGAACGTCGAATGATGGCCATGTCACCGCTCAAGCGCCGCGGCCTCATGCTGGTCCTGTCGTCACCCTCGGGCGCCGGAAAATCGACGTTGACGCGCCAGCTGGTTCAGGACCAGAGCGGCATCGACCTGTCGATTTCGGTGACCACACGGCCGCGCCGGCCATCCGAAATCGACGGCAAGCACTATCATTTCATTGATGTCGCGACGTTCAAGGCGATGCGCTCGCGCGGCGACCTTCTCGAGAGCGCCGAGGTGCATGGCAATTTCTACGGCACGCCGCGCAAGAGCGTCGAGGCTGCGCTGGACCAGGGGCGCGACGTGCTGTTCGACATCGACTGGCAAGGCACCCGGCAGATCATGGCCAAGATGCGCAAGGATGTCGTGGCGGTGTTCATCCTTCCGCCGTCGATGACAGAACTGAAGATGCGCCTGGAGCGCCGCGCCGAAGATGCGCCAGAGACCATCGAACGCCGTCTGCTCAACGCGCGTGACGAGATCGCGCAATGGCAGATCTACGATTACCTGATCGTCAATGACGATCTTGAGCGGGCCTTCAACAGCGTCAAGTCCATTCTAGCGGCTGAGCGGGCCCGGCGTGATCGTCTTGTCGGCGCAGAGGCCTTCGTTTCCGGGCTGCTGGCCTGACCCGTATCGCCGGCCGCGTTCAGCCCTGAAGTTGCCGCGTGGCCGCGTTGGCGAGCGCCACGAAGCCTTGAACAGGAATGTTCTCCGCGCGCGCGGTTTCGTCGATGCCGGTTGCCGCAAAGAGCTGCGGCAGGTCCAGCCCAAGGGCCTTGAGCGATTGCCGCAGCATCTTGCGGCGCTGCCCGAAAGCAGCCTGCGTCACCCGCTCCAGCAACCTGATGTCGCAGGCTTCAGGCTGCATGCGTGGCGCCAGATGCACCACGCTGGAGGTGACCTTGGGCGCTGGCACGAACGCGGACGGCGCGACGTCGAACAGGATGCGGGCTTCTGTCCGCCAGCCGCACAGCACGCCGAGACGGCCATAGTTGGCCGAGTCGCGTTCATCGGCCACGATGCGCTCGGCAACCTCCCGCTGAAACATCAAGGTCAGCGACGAATACCAGGGCGGCCACGCCGGCTTCGTCAGCCAGTCCACCAGCAGCGCCGTTCCCACATTGTAGGGCAGGTTTGCGATGATGCGCGCCGGCTGGCCGCCGAGATGGGCGGCGATGTCTTCGCGCATGGCGTCGCCGAGAATGATGTCGAGTTGCCCCGGCCAGCGGGCGGCGATCTCCTGCAGGGCCGGCAGGCAACGCTCGTCGCGCTCGATGACAATGACCTTCGCGGCGCCCTCCAGCAGCAGGGCGCGTGTCAGGCCGCCCGGCCCGGGGCCGACTTCGACCACGGTGTGTCCAGACAGCCGGCCGCCGGAGCGTGCGATGCGCCCCGTCAGGTTGAGGTCGAACAGGAAATTCTGGCCAAGCGATCTGCGCGCCAGCAAGCCATGCTGCGCCACCACATCCCTGAGCGGGGGCAGGCCGTCAGCCGTGCTCATGCGCGCCGCCGCCCGCCATCCGCCGCGCGAGCCTGATGGCGGCAAGCAGGCTGTCCGGTCGGGCGATTCCCTTGCCGGCAATGTCGAAGGCTGTCCCGTGATCGGGCGAGGTCCGCACGAACGGCAGGCCGAGAGTGACATTGACGCCGTCATCGAAGGCCAGCGTCTTGGCGGGAATCAGGCCTTGATCATGGTACATCGTCAGAGCGACATCATACTCTGCGCGGGCACGGGCGTGAAACATGGTGTCGGCCGGCAGCGGTCCAACGGCCTTGATGCCGCGCGCCTGAAGGGCATGCACGGCAGGCCGGATGACGGCCTTGTCTTCCGAGCCGAGCATGCCGCCTTCGCCGGCATGAGGATTGATGCCCGCCAATGCCAGCCGAGGCTCCGGCACGCCGAACCAGCGGCGGAAGGCATCATCCACGACAATCGCAGTCTCGACGATCAGCCCGGTGGTGAGCCGCTCCGGCACGTCGCGGAGCGGGATGTGGATCGTCACGGGCACCACCGCCAGAAGTTCGCTCCAGATCAGCATCACCGGCAATGGCGGCGGTTTGCCCGGATCGGCGGCGAGCGCTGCGAGGTATTCCGTATGCCCCGGATAGCCGAAGCCCGCCGCGCGAAGCACCGATTTGGCGATCGGGTTCGTTACAACGCCCGCTGCCTTTCCGGTCCGCACGAGGTCGGTTGCCAGTCGGATCGCCTCGATGGTGCCTGGCGCCGTCGCCGTGTCGGGGTGGCCGGCGCGTGCCATGGCGTCATGCCCATGATCGATCACCGGCAGCGCGGAAGCGAAACAGCCCGACGCGCCAGCCGGCTCGCCGATCTCGGCCAGCGGCACATCCATGCCCATCTCGGCTGCGCGCACACGCATGGCCTTCAACGAACCGACAAAGGCAAAAGGCGGCAGCGCCAGGCGCGCGCGGTCCCGCCACAGGTTCAGCACCAGTTCCGGACCGATGCCGGCCGGATCGCCTTGCGTGACCAGCAATGGCAAAGCGGATGTGTGGGAAGTGGCCATGCTTGTGCCGGTGAGGGGCGCGGGCATGCCGCGCTAGCGGACGGCCTGTCCGCCAACGAGGTTGTCCAGGCCCTGACGATGGCGCACTTCGCCAAGCGTCCGGAGTTCCAGCCGCAGGAGCACGCCCTGATTGGTGCGCGGCAACGTGCCTTGCGACGTGTCTCCGAACGACGTGAAGTAGGTCACGTCGAGAACAGTGCACTCGTCTTCATAGCGCAGGCCCATGGTCATCGAACTTGGCGAGAAGCGCGGCGTGTTCGGCAACGGCATTGGCGTCAGCGGATTGGCGAGGTTGAAGGATTGGACGTTCACGCGGTCGGTGATGTACTTGTCGAGATCGTAGATGACCGAGCCGTACGCAGTCCAATACTGGGCGAACTTGACACCGGCTCCGAGGCTGACCCCTTCGCGCCGAAACGGCTGCGCGCGGTCGGGCTGCGCATCAAGGCGCGCATAGGTCGCGGTGACCCAGGCCGGGCCAAGCTGGGCATTGGCCGAAACCTCGATCGCTTTTGCCGAGAAATTCTTCTCGTCGAACCGGGCCTTGGCAATAATAGAGCCATAGGGGCTCGGGGACAGCGCCAGGCGCGCCACATAATCGGAGCGCGGCTTGTCGAGGCCGGTGTTCGCGCCGGAATTGACGCTGTCCTGCACCGTGTAGGAATTCGTTCCCGCGAGGTGAACAGATTGGCCGAACATCGCGTTGGCGGAACTGCCGTTGTTGAAGGTGCCGGAGTAATTCACCCCGTAGCTCGCGCGGATGCCGCCTTCGGACCGGTCGTAACCGGAGAAGCGGTTCCATTGAAACAGGTTCGTGTCGTCGAACACGAGGCTCTGGGCATCCTCATTGGGCGTCCGGCCGATGTTCTGCTCGTTCGGACGGGCAACGATCTGGGCGACGGGCGAGATGATGTGGTTGCCGGATGCCGCCGTGATCACCAGTGGGTACGCATAGCTCAACCCGATCGCGGGCATGACGCGGGTCGAAGAGCCCTCGCGGACGCCGAACGCGCCTTGAAGGTCATTGTTGAACCCGCCGCTGTTGAGCGTCGTGTAGAACGCATCCGCCCGCACGCTTGCAAACGGCGTCCAGACCTGCCCGACCGGGTCGATCAACTGGCGGCGCCACGCGAGGCTGAGCGACGCGCGGTTGGCCGAGCCCCCGACGCCGCGCAGCAGGCACTCGGTGCGATTGTAGATGAAGCAGCCTTCGTAGTAGCTGGCGACCGAATTCGATGCGAGAAAGCGCGTGCTCGAGAATGGCGCCTTGCCGTCCGGGCCGAAGCCTGCGGTCGGGATCGTCTGGAAGGCTGACTGCTCACGGCTGAGGCTGGTGACGTTTGCGTCAAGCGTGATCTCGCCGCCAATCCATCCTGGCCCGTCGAACCGCTTGTTGTATTCGAGCGACGGGTGGACGATCGGCTGCTGCTTCTGCCATTCGGTGTAGTTCAGCGGCCGGAAATGGTAGGCTCTCGCGTCGAACCAGGCATTCTCGCTCTGTCCGTTGAGATACAGAGTCGACGTGATCTCGCGGAAGAAGGTCGCAGTCAACGCGTTGGAGCGCATCCTGTAGTTGTTGTAGAAATAGCGATCTGTCGACCCTGCCAGATCCCAGCCGAAGCGCCATTTGTCGTTGATGTCGAAGTTCCCGAACGTCTCGATCGAACCACGAAACTTCGACGTGCCGGCACCGACCGGGGCCGCGGAAAAAGCGCCGGGATCAGCCTGGAAAATGCCCGACGCGCGAATGGTGTAGGCGCCATTCACAAGCCGGTGCCGCCACTCAGCCGAACCCAGGAAGCCCTGGCGTGACAGCACCGTCGGGGTGATGGTGAGGTCATAGTTCGGCGCGAGGTTCCAGAAAAACGGCACGCCGGCGCCGATGCCCAGTTGGGTGGTCGAATAGAACGTCGGCGCAAGAAAGCCGGTCTGCCGCTTCACCGTCGAATCGGGCGCCCAGAAATACGGAATGTAGGCGACGGGAACACCGGCGAATTCGAGGGTCGAACCCTCGAAATACATCGTCTTTTCCTCACCCTTGTGGATGATTCTCTGTGATCTGACCTGCCACAGCGGCGGCTTCTCCGGATTGTCCTTGCACGGTTCGCAAGCCGTGTAGGTGCCGGTGGTGAAACTGACCGTATCTCCGGCAGCGCGTTCGGCGCGAGGCGCTGCGAAACGGCTCTTGTCCGGATTTTCGGTGCGCAATGTCTCGATGAAGCCATCGCGGAAATCGTCGGTGAGGTCGAACTGGGAACCGGTGATGACCTGCCCGTTGGCTTCCGTCAGGCGTGCATTGCCCTCGGCGAAAACCCGTTTGGTCGCCCTGTTGTAGACAACACGGTTGGCTTCCAGCGTGCGGCCTTTGTAGAAAATCTGAACATCGCCAAGGGCTTCAACCGTGTTCTTGTCGTTGTTGTAGACAAGTTGCTTGGCCTCGATCAGCATCCTGTCCTTGGCCTGTCCCGCCTGGGCGGCATCTGGCTGCTGGCCGAGGATAGGCAAGGTCTGCGCATGGGCATGCCAGACACCCAGCACAAGCGCCAAGCCTGTGCCGGCCGCAAGACGGCTCATACGCCTTGTCCGAGAGGTCATTCTCTCAATCATCCATTCCACGCACGCTCCCAGCATCTAGCCATCCTCCAGATGGAGAAGGACCAGAACGCCGAGCAAACTCCCCAGAATAGCCGGCAACCAGGCAGCCATGGCGGGGGCGATGATCCCGTTGGCTCCAAGGTCTTCGGTCAGCTCAGTGGCGACGTAAAGCACGAACCCCGCAATAACGCCACCCAGCACCATTCGGGCCACGCCACCAAAGCGGAAAAATCTTAAGGAAACGGTTGCGGCCACCAGGATCATGGCGATCATCAGCAGCGGCCGTGCCGTCAACGCGGCTTGCTGAAGGTGATAGCGGGTGGCGTCCAGGCCAGCCTTTTCGGTGCGGTCGATGACTTCGGCCAGATCCCAGTAGGACACCTGTTCGGCCGGGGTGAAGCTCCTGCGCACCTGCTCGAGTTCAAGGTTGGTCGCGATGACGGAGGTCGCATAGCTTTGCGGCTCATCGAGGGTCGAAACGACGCGCACCTCGCTCAACTGCCAGTATCCGTCGTAAAGGACAGCCCTGACCGCTTCCACGCGTTCGATGAAACGCCCGGAAGCATCGTAGTTGTAGAAGGCGACCTGATTGAGCTGGCGCCCTTGCTCAGTTGCGGAAATCGCGCGGATGACCGCCTGTCCGTCGATGCTCTTCTGGCGCAGCCAAAGCACCTTGTCGCTGGTTTCGCGACCGCTTTTGCTGAAGATTTTTGCCTCCAGGCTCGCCGCCCGTTCCTTGAAGCTTGCGGCAACCGGATTGAACGCGGCGACGGCCACAATTCCGAGAACAGCCCCGACCAGGAGCCCAGGCTGGAGAAACTGCCAGGCCGACACACCCGCAGCCCGTGCAACCACGAGCTCCAGCTTGCGGCTGAGGCCCAGAAGCGCGCCCATCGCCCCGAACAGGACAGCGAACGGCAGGACCTGTTCGGCGATCGACGGCGCACGATAGAATGCCAGCGTCGCCATGATGCCGGTGGACGCCTCTTTCGCGTCACCGGCCCGCCGCATCAACTCGACGAAATCGAGCGTGAAGATCAGCAGGTAGATCGTCAGGAACACGCCCGCGATCATCATCAGGAACCGCATTGCGATGTAGACGCCAAGAGTGCGGCCGATGATCATGCCGGCCTCGCGAAACGCGTCTTGATGCTGGAAGCTGCGGCGTCGGTAAGCTTGCTGAAGGCAGCATAGGCAGGGTTGAGTCTGGCCCCCGCAAAGATCACGAGCAGGCATATGGCGCAGCTCAGCAATGGCAGCGCATATGCCAGGTAAACGGCGCCGGGCGACCGAACCATCAGGCTGGACAGCGCAAACCCGGCAATGCGAAGGCCAATCACGGCAAGCGACGCCGCTGCGATGGCCGATCCGCGGCCTTGCCGCGTGGTTCGCGGCTCGCCCAGCGCGGCGAAGCCGATGAGGATGAAGCTGATCACATAGAGCGGCGCAAGGAACCTGTCATGAAGCTCGGCCCGGAAGCGCCCCCGGAGAGCCTTGTAGAAATCTTCGTTCTCATCCGGGAACAGCAGCGCTTCGGTTGTCCGCTCGCGCGGCTTGAGGATGACGTTCGCGCCATCCTGCCCGAACGACGACAGGTCGACGCCATAGCGGTCGAAGGTCACGATCGCGTTGTCCTCGGACTTGGCGTTCTGACGCTGGATCGAGCCGTTTTCGAGAACGAGGAACGGCTTGCCCTCGATTTCGAGCGTCTGCCCGCGCTCTGCGATATAGACCGATGACTGCCCTTCCTCGCGGCTGTCCTGGAAGAAGATCCCGAGAAGCGCCTCGCCGGAGCGCTCGCGGTAGTGAAACGTGATGCCCTGGTCGAGCGTGGTGAATTGGCCTTCCTTGACCACGTTGGCGATGAAATCACCTCTGATCTGGGTGATCATGTCACGCAACTGCCGGAAGCTCGCCGGCATGACATAAAGCGTCATGAACGCGACCAGGATCGACGAGATGACGGCCATCACGGCAAACGGCTTCAGCAGCTTGCCGGGTGGCACGCCGGACGCGCTCATCACGATCAGTTCGGAGTCGGTGTTGAACTTGTTCAGCGTGTAGAGCGTGGCGGCAAAAGCGGCCACCGGCGCGATCACGATCACCAGTGCGGGCAGCGACAGCGCGGTGAAACGCAGAAAAACCAGGAAGGTCTGCCCCTTGCCGGTCACAAGGCTCAATTCACGCAGCGCCGACGTGATCCAGATCACGCAGGTCAGCCCCACGAGGCAGGACAGCGCCGCAACGACCATCGTCCCGAACAGATAACGGTCGAGCAACCCGAAACGCATGAACCTGGAAACCCTCGGTGGTTGGCAATTTAGCCGGATGTCTTAGAGCCCGGCAATGAAGGCGAGTTTGTGTCGCGTGCTTGTGGCAACAGTTGAATTCGCTAGGATAAAACCTGCAAGCAGAATCTCCCGTCGCGCCATGTCGCGCCACTGACAGAAGAGCATACGATGGTTGACCGTCTCAAGATCGAAATCGCGCCTGTTTCAATGCCCGCCCTCGGCGACATGGCCATCCTGGTCGCAGATGATCTGTCGTTACCGTCATTCGTGCCTGCGCCTCTCGCCGACGCCATCCGCCGCGCGGCTGACATCGAAGGCTTCAAGGGCAAGCTCAATGCCGCGATGCAGACAGTGGCGCCGGCCGAAAGCGGCCTGTCTCGCCTGATCGTGATCGGCCTCGGACCTGCCGCGGACGCGGTCAAGATCGACTGGGCGGCGATCGGCGGGGTCCTCGCCGGAAAAGTCGCGGGGGAACGGTCGCTGCATGTGTTGACGAGCACGGCTGGCGAGGCGCTGTCGCCTCAGCAGATCGCGGAGGTGTCCCTCGGCGCGCAGCTTCGCGCCTACAGTTTCGATCGCTACAAGACCAAGAAGCCCGACGGCGAGAGCAAGGCGAAGGGCGTCATGTCCCTGATGGTGGCCGACACGCTTCGGACAAGGAAGGCAATCAAGGTCACCGATGCCGTCGCGCAGGGCGTTTGCCTGGCGCGCGATCTGGTCAATGAGCCGCCAAACGTGCTCGGTCCGGAAGAATTCGCCGCTCATGCCGAGGCGCTGACCAAACTCGGCGTCGAGGTCGACATTCTTGGTGAAAAGCAACTCAAGAAGATCGGCATGCGCGCGTTGCTTGGCGTCGGGCAGGGGTCCCACCGCGAAAGCAAGGTCGCGATCATGCGCTGGAACGGCGGCAAGGACAGTGTCAGCCCCGTGGCCTTCATTGGAAAGGGCGTCGTTTTCGACACCGGCGGCATCTCGATCAAGCCAGCCGGCGGCATGGAGGACATGAAGGGAGACATGGCTGGCGCTGCATGCGTAGTCGGGCTGATGCACACGCTGGCCAGCCGGAAAGCCAGGGCCAATGTCATCGGAGCCATTGGCCTTGTCGAGAACATGCCGGACGGAAAGGCGCAGCGGCCGGGCGACATCGTCACGTCGCTGTCTGGCCAGACAATCGAGATCATCAACACCGACGCCGAAGGACGCCTCGTGCTGGCGGATGTGCTCTGGTACGTTCAGGACAAGCACAAGCCGCAGTTCATGATCAATCTTGCCACGTTGACCGGAGCCATCCTGGTGGCGCTCGGCAAGGAAAACGCGGGCCTGTTCTCGAACAACGACGAGCTTGCCGGCCGGATTTTCGATGCGGGCACGAGCACCGGCGAGACCGTCTGGCGCATGCCGATGTCGGCGGCCTACGACAAGATCATCGACTCGAAATTCGCCGACGTGAAGAACTCGGCCGGGCGCGACGCCGGTTCGATCACGGCGGCGCATTTTCTCAAGCGCTTCGTCAACGACACGCCCTGGGCGCATCTCGATATTGCCGGCACAGCCATGGGCTCGCCACAGACCGAGATCAACAAGGGCTGGGCCTCCGGCTGGGGTGTGCGCTTGCTCAACCAGCTTGTCGCCTCTCACTATGAGAAGTGAGGGCCGTGCAGCTTGACGCCGGATCGGGCGCATCATGGATCTGATGTTCTACCAGTTGTCCGGCCAGCCGCTTGAACGGGCCTTGCCGGTCCTGCTCGAAAAGACACTGGAGCGTGGCTGGAAAGCCGTGATCGAAGTGTCCAGCGACCTGCGCAAGGCGGCGCTCGATGACGCATTGTGGACCTACGCGGAGGGCAGCTTCCTGCCGCATGGGGTGGATGGCGAGCACGGCTGCGAGGCGCAGCCCATCGTCATCACCACGACAAGCGCCAACAGCAATGCCGCCGACATCCGTTTCCTGGTCGATGGAGCGCGCCTGGACGCGGAACTTTCGGGCTATCAGCGCATTGCCCTTTTGTTCGACGGCGAGGACCCGGTTGCGCTCGATGCCGCCCGCGCCGACTGGAAGAAGGCCAAGGCATCCGGCCTGACCGCCAGTTTCTGGCAGCAGAATGCCGAAGGCCGCTGGGAGAAGAAGGCATGAACAGGTTCCGCCATGCGCCGCTGCTCGCGGCTGCGATGTTCGCCGCGCCGTTGCTTGGCGCCTGCTCGGTCGACATGGGCGGCTTCGCGTTCGTCAATGATCGTTCCGTGTCGGTGCGCGCGTCGACATCCGAAGCGGTGCTCAACCCCGACGGCTCATGCGGCGCGGACGCAGATCTGAACCCTGCCAGCCTCGGCCGACGCCCGACCGCAATCGCTGTCGGCATTGGCGAATGCGATTTGGTGCGGCTGAAGGGCGAGCCGCCCACGGATGTTCTGGTCGGAGAGAGCGGCAAGGGCCAGCGCGAGGCGCAGGTTCTCTATTCGGAGCCGGGCGGGCGGGAAATCTACCTGTTCATCGACAACAAGCTGACGCGGATCATCAAGCCGGGGCAGGGCTGAACGCAAGCGGCGCTGACTCTACCCCTCGCCAAGCGCGGTGCTGACGTCCAGCCACTCGTCTTCGATCCGCGCGATCTTTTCGGCAAGCGCCGCACGGTCCGACGACAGGCGACCTGCCTTCTCGGGTTCCTTCGCAAAAAGCTCCGGGTTGCTCAGCGCCTGGTCGATGCGGGCGCGCAAGCTGTCGAGCCGCGCAATCTCGGCTTCGATTTCCTTCAAGCGCTTTTCAAGCTTGCCGCGCGCCGGCTTTCTTGCCTCGGGCGCTGGGCTCGTCGCGGCCTGCCCGGGTGCAGCGTTGCGGCCGGAGGACTTGGGCGGGCCTGCCAGGACTTTGGCGCGGTACTCATCGAGATCGCCATCAAACGGCTTGATCGTGCCGCTTTCCACCAGCCAGAGCCGGTCGGCGCAGGCCTCGATCAGGAAGCGGTCATGGCTGACCAGCATCACCGCGCCCGGATAGTCGTTGATCGCCTCCATCAGCGCCGCGCGGCTGTCGATGTCGAGATGGTTGGTCGGCTCGTCGAGAATCAGGAGGTGAGGGCCCTTGAACGTGGCGATGCCGAGCATCAGCCTGGCCTTTTCACCGCCGGAAAGCTGCGCCACCTTCGTGTCGGCCTTTGAAGCGGGAAAGCCCATCTGAGCGGCACGGGAGCGGATGCGGGCTTCGGTTGCATCCGGCATCAGGGGCGCGATGTGCTGCACCGGGGTCTCGCCGAGCCTGAGTTCATCGACCTGGTGCTGCGCGAAATACGCCACCTCGACCTTGCTGGAGCGGCGCACTTCACCCTGCATGGTGTTCAGCTTCGCGGCCAGGAGCTTGCAGAACGTCGACTTGCCATTGCCGTTCGGCCCCAGAAGCGCGATCCGGTCATCCGGCTGGATCGACAGGTTGAGGCGGCTGAGGATGGCTTTTTCGCCATAGCCGACAGCGGCGTCATCGAAGGTGTAGAGCGGCGGCGACATCTCGCGCTGCGGCTCGGGAAAGTGAAAGGGCAGCACCTGACTGTCGACGATGGCCGAGATCGGCGCCAGTTTTTCCAGCCGCTTGACGCGCGATTGCGCCTGCTTCGCCTTCGAGGCCTTGGCCTTGAAGCGGTCGACGAACGCTTGCAAGTGCTTGCGCTCGGCCTCCTGCTTGTCCTTCAGCTTGCCCAGCAGCACCATTTTCTCGGTGCGCTGCCGGTCAAACGAGGAATATCCGCCGCGATAGAGCGTCAGCTTTGACTGGTCCAGATGCAGGATGTGATCGACGCACGTGTCGAGCAGTTCGCGGTCATGGCTGATCACCAGCACCGTGTGCGGATAACGCCCGAGATAATCATAGAGCCAGAGCGTGCCTTCAAGGTCGAGATAGTTGGTCGGCTCGTCGAGCAGCAGCAGGTCGGGCTCGGTGAACAGCACGGCTGCAAGCGCGACGCGCATGCGCCAGCCGCCCGAGAACGACGAGCACGGCCGTTTCTGCTGCGCCGCATCGAACCCGAGCCCGTGCAGGATCGATGCAGCCCGCGCCTCGGCGGAATAGGCCCCGATGTCGACCAGCCGCATTTCGATGTCGGCCCGGCGCATCGGGTCCTGCGTCGTTTCGGCCTCCGCCAGCAGCGCGTTGCGCTCGAGGTCCGCAGCCAGCACGACCTCGATCAACGTTTCAGGACCGCCCGGCGCTTCCTGCGAAACCGCGCCGATGCGCACGTTCTTCGGCAGGCCGACGCCGCCGCTTTCCGTCGCGAGTTCGCCCATGATGATGCGAAACAGCGTGGTCTTGCCCGTGCCGTTGCGCCCCACCAACCCGACCTTGGCGTTCGGCGGCAGGGCAACCGTCGCGCTGTCGATGAGAAGGCGCGGACCGAGGCGATAGGTCAGGTCATTGAGATGCAGCATGCCCGGCTTTTGGCCGAGCGGGGCGCAAAAAGCCAGCCTCAACGGTCAGCATTGCTGTTTATTCGCTCACTGGCCGCGAAACTTGTGGCCATGGCCTCGCCATTGCGCCGTCATCGCGATATCTGCCGATGATGATCTATGATTTCGCCGCCGCAGCCCTTGTCACGCTTCTGGTCACGCTCGATCCGCCGGGCCTCGCGCCGATCTTCCTGTCGGTGACCCGCGGCATGTCGGACGCCGAGCGCAAGGTCGTGGCCGTTCGCGCTTCGATCATCGCCTTTGGCCTGCTCGCTTTCTTCGCGCTGGTGGGGGACCAACTTTTGCGCGTGCTTGGCGTCTCCTTGCCGGCTTTCCGGATCGCCGGCGGACTCCTGCTGTTCTGGATCGCCTTCGAAATGGTGTTCGAGCGCCGCAACGAGCGCAAGCAGAACGCCGCTGACGTGGCGATCACCAAGGATCACATCCAGAATGTCGCTGCTTTTCCGCTGGCCATTCCGCTGATGGCCGGACCCGGCGCGTTGACGGCAATGATGCTGCTCGCCAGCCGCGCCAATGGCGACATCGCCATGCTCAGCCTTCTGGTCGGCATCGCCGCGCTGGTGGTCGCGTCCTGCACGTTGACCTTTTTCCTCGCGACGCCGATCTCGCGGCTGCTCGGCGTGACGGGCAACGTGGTGCTGACCCGGCTGCTCGGCGTCATCCTCGCCGCGATGGCGGTGCAGTTCGTTGTGGACGGCGTCAAGGCAGCGGCGCGGACGCTTTAGTTCACACGTGGTTTTGCCGGGCCGGGTTCTCGGGAAACCTGCATCCAAACGCGCGTGAAACGTTTCGCCTACAAGCTCATCAGCAGCCGCTTCATCAATTCGCGGCGCGGCGCAATGGACGAGATCAGTCCATATTCCTGCAAGGTGTGTGCGCCGTCGCCGTCGATCCCAAGCCCGTCAAGCGTCGGTATTCCAAGCGCAGCCGAGAAATTACCATCCGATCCGCCGCCCGTCATGGGGCAGTCCTGCAGGTCAAACCCGATCTCTGTGGCAAGGCCGCGTGCATGTTCGAACATCGCGGCGACATCCGCGCTCTTCTCATAAGGTGGGCGGTTCATCGCGCCGAATACCTTCACCTTCACATCCTGGTCTTGCGACTGGAGCGACAGGAGGCGCTTTTCGAAAGCCTCGCCATCCGCCACCGTCCTGACGCGCAGATCGACCGTGAACCACGCATGCTGCGGAATGACGTTGGGGGCGGTGCCACCGGTGATCAAGGCCACGGTCACGGTCACCCCGCGCGCATAGTCCGTCATGGCCTCGATGGCGAGAATCTGTCTTGCCGCCTCGCGAATGGCGCTGCGCCCGTCCTGATGACGCGAGCCGGAATGCGCCGGGCGGCCTTCGATCGTCACCTCGAAGCGGCCCACGCCCTTTCGCGAGGTGACAATCCGTCCGCCGTCGCGCGCAGGCTCTGTGACCAGCACATGGCTGGCCTTGCGCGATTCCGCCTCGATGATGTCCCGCGTCGTCGGGCTGCCGATCTCCTCGTCGGGCGTGAACAGGAAACTGATCGGCTTAGTGGCGGTTCTTGCCGCCTCCTTGAAAGCGTCCAGAGCCAGCCACGCGCCGCCCTTCATGTCGTATACGCCGGGACCGTAGAGCCTGTCGCCCTCGATCCTCACGGGCAGGTCCCGCGCTGCCGTGCCGACCGGATGGACGGTGTCGAGATGCGACATCACCAGCACGCCGGGCCCGGAGCGCTCCGGCCCGGCCCGCAGGATCAGCGTGTCGCCAAGTCCGTCGCGGCCGGGGAGGCGCTCTGTCGCGATCGGCGCGTTGGTCACGGATGCCGCCACGAGGTCCATCATCGCGTTGACACCCGCCACGTGCCGCGTCGGGCTTTCAAGCGATACCCAGTCGATCAGGGACTGCAATGCCTGCACGCCGGATTGATATGTGGTCACGGAATGATCGCCTGGTCTCAGAACGGGATGTCGTCATCGAGCGTCGAAGCGCGGCCCGCCGGTGCGGCCGGCCTGCGCTCCATCGGGCTGGCACGTCCGAAATTGCCGCCACCCGAACGGTCCTCGACCATGCCGCCGCCCGCTTCGCCCGAATCGCCGCGGTTGCGGCTATCCAGCAAGGTCAGTTCGCCCCGAAATCTCTGCAGCACGATCTCGGTCCGCCGGCGCTTCTGGCCGGTTTGCTGGTCGTCCCATTCGCGGGTCTGCAACTGGCCCTCGATGTAGACCTTCGACCCCTTCTTCAGATAATTCTCGGCGACCTTGGCGAGGTTTTCGTTGAAGATCACCACATCGTGCCACTCGGTCTTGTCCTTGCGCTCGCCGGTCGCCTTGTCGCGCCAGCTCTCGGTGGTGGCGAGGCTGAAGTTCACCACGGCGTCGCCGCTCTGCATGCGCCGCACTTCCGGGTCCTTGCCCAGATTGCCGACAAGGATGACTTTGTTGACGCTGCCTGACATGCCGCCGCTCCCGATGCTCACGTTTCTGCGGCCGGCTTGCGCCCGCCACTGCTTCACTTAAAAGAAGTGGCTTGCAGAAAGCAAGATGTTCCGGCTATGTTCACAAAACTCTGCTGGGGAGAAATGCAGCCCCGGGCCTGACGAAGGAAAGCCGATGCTGAAGATTGCCCGCTACGGCACCATGAACCTGCTGATGCTGCTCTGGATCGTCTCGATCCTGGCAGGCGGCATGTGGGCGTGGGCTATGTATGCGGGCACGGCCTTGCTGATCACGGTCGGCGACGAACACTCGGGTGACGACATCGAGAAGCTGGGCGCCGGAGGTCAGGCTTTCTACGACCTGAACCTGTATGCGACCCTGCCCATCATCGCGCTTGGCACGTTCCTGACCTGCGGCCTGCTGGCTCCGGCCGACAGCTTCATCGGTTTTGCCGCGATCTGGAACGCGCTGGGTTTTGATCTTGCCGCAAGTCGCGCCGCCACGGGGCCATGGTCTGTGGCTGGTCTCGTCATCCTTGGCGGACTCTTCTACGGCGGCGCGGGCATCAACGTCTCGCATGAGTTGATGCACCGCACCGGCAATCTGGTTGCCTGGCTGCATAGCCGATGGCTGCTGGCGTTCAGTCTCGACACGACCTTCGCCATCGAACACATTCACGGTCATCACCGGCATGTCTGCACCGAACGCGACCCTGCCTCGGCGCGGCGCGGCGAGTACGTGCTGGCTTTCGTGATGCGGTCGACCATCGGCCAGTATCTCAACGCCTTCCGGATCGAAAAAGCGCGTCTGGACCGGCGTGGCCATCGGTTCTGGTCGCATCGCAACATCGCGTTGCGCGGTCAGTTGATGTCCGCGTCGATCGCCGCGGCCGTCTTCGCGCTTGCGGGCTGGCTGGGGCTCGCGGCCTTCCTGCTCATGGCCGTGCAGGGCAAGATCTATCTGGAACTGGTGAATTATGTCGAGCACTACGGTCTGGTGCGCGCGCCCGGCGCGCGCGTCGAGCCGCGCCATTCGTGGAATTGCTATCACAACGTCTCGAACGCGGTTCTCTACAACCTGCCGCGCCACTCGAACCATCACATGTTTGCCTCGAAACCCTTCTGGGCGCTGGAGGCTGATGTGTCCGCGCCGCTTCTGCCCTACGGTTACAAGACGATGATCGTGATGTCGCTTGTGCCGCCGTTCTGGAAACGGATCGTCGAGCCGCGTGTGGCGCATTGGGACCAGCACTTCGCCAGCGAGGACGAACGCCGGATCCTGGCGGAACGCGGGCAGTTGCGGTTGCCGCTCGCTGCCGCGTAAAGACCGGGCCGCTGCCTCGCCTGCGGCAATGCGCGCTCCCGGAATGTTGATCCATGCGGTATTGCACCGTGGACCCCTGTGAAGAGACGACTGCTGCAGAGTGCGAGATGGCCCGGACGCGAGACCCGATCGAAGACCTGTTCGACAAGAACCTGCTTGCTGATCCCAATGCGCGGCTGATCACGGTCAGGGGCGCGCGCGAGCACAACCTCAAGAATGTCGACCTGTCGATCCCGCGCGACAAGCTGGTGGTGTTCACAGGTCTGTCGGGCTCGGGCAAGTCATCGTTGGCTTTCGACACGATCTATGCCGAGGGCCAACGCCGCTACGTCGAATCGCTTTCGGCCTATGCCCGCCAGTTTCTGGAGATGATGCAGAAGCCGGATGTCGACCAGATCGACGGCTTGTCGCCGGCAATCTCGATCGAGCAGAAGACGACGTCCAAGAATCCGCGCTCGACCGTCGGCACCGTCACCGAAATCTACGACTACATGCGGCTTCTGTGGGCGCGCGTCGGCATTCCCTATTCGCCCGCCACTGGTCTGCCGATCGAAAGCCAAACCATCAGCCAGATGGTCGACCGGGTTCTGGCCTTGCCTGAAAAGACCCGGCTCTTCCTGCTGGCCCCGGTGGTTCGCGGCCGCAAGGGCGAGTTTCGCAAGGAGCTTGCCGACTATCAGAAGCGCGGCTTCCAGCGCGTCAAGATCGATGGCGAGTTTCACGAGATCGCCGAAGCGCCGGCACTCGACAAGAAGCTGAAGCACGACATCGACGTCGTGGTTGATCGTGTCGTGGTCCGGGCCGACATCGCCGCGCGCCTGGCCGAGAGCTTCGAGACTGCGCTCGAACTGGCCGATGGGCTTGCCACCATCGAATATGCCGACGAGAAGGACGCCAAGGGCCAGGCCCGCATGACGATCTTCTCGTCGAAGTTCGCCTGCCCCGTTTCCGGTTTCACGATTGCCGAGATCGAGCCACGGCTGTTCTCGTTCAACAATCCCTTCGGCGCCTGCCCGAAATGCGATGGCCTCGGGCACGAGATGCGCATCGATCCGGACATGGTGGTGCCCGACCATTCCGCCACGCTGAAGCAGGGCGCGATTGCGCCGTGGGCCAAGTCGAGTTCGCCCTATTACGGGCAGACGCTGACGGCGCTGTCCCGTCACTTCGGATTTGCATTGACAAAGCCCTGGGGCGAGTTGCCCGACAAGGTGCGCATGTTGCTGATGTATGGCTCCGGCAACGAGGCCGTGCGCTTCGCCTATGATGACGGCCTGCGGTCCTACGAGGTCAACAAGCCGTTCGAAGGCGTGATCACCAACCTCGAACGCCGCTATCGCGAGACCGAATCCGATTGGTCGCGCGAGGAAATAGGGCGCTACATGAGCGAGACGCCATGTTCCTCCTGCAGCGGTTACCGTCTGAAGCCTGAAGCATTGGCGGTCAAGATCGCAATGCGGCACATCGGTTCGGTCACCGAGCTTTCGGTCCGCGATGCGCTGGCCTGGGTGCAGGATCTTCCAGATCGACTGACCGACAAACAGAACGAGATCGCCGGCCGAATACTCAAAGAGATCCGCGACCGCCTGACCTTCCTGCTCGATGTCGGTCTGGAATATCTGACCTTGTCGCGGGCAGCCGGAACCCTGTCGGGCGGCGAAAGTCAGCGGATCCGGCTGGCGTCGCAGATCGGCTCGGGCTTGACGGGCGTGCTGTATGTGCTCGACGAGCCGTCCATCGGGCTGCACCAGCGCGACAACGAGCGCCTGCTCGGAACGCTGCGCCGCCTGCGCGACCTTGGCAACACCGTTATCGTGGTCGAGCATGACGAAGATGCGGTGCTGCAGGCCGACTACGTCGTCGATGTCGGCCCCGGGGCCGGCATCCATGGCGGCAAGATCGTGGCGCGCGGCACGCCTGCCGAGGTGATGGCCAACCCGGCTTCTCTCACCGGCAAATATCTCACGGGCGAGATGTCCGTGCCGATCCCGCCCAAGCGCCGCAAACCGCAGAAGGGCAGGGTCCTCAAGCTGTCCGGCGCGCGTGGCAACAACCTCAGGAATGTCACCGTCGAGTTGCCGCTTGGCACCTTCACCTGCATCACCGGGGTGTCTGGCGGCGGCAAGTCGACGCTTGTGATCGACACGCTTTACAAGGCAGTCGCGCGCAAGTTGAACGGCGCCATCGAGCACCCTGCGCCCTTCGACAGGCTGGAGGGGCTGGAGCATCTCGACAAGGTCATCGACATCGACCAGTCCCCGATCGGGCGCACGCCGCGCTCGAACCCGGCCACCTACACCGGCGCGTTCACGCCGATCCGCGAATGGTTCGCGCAGTTGCCGGAGGCGAAGGCCAGGGGTTATCAGCCCGGGCGCTTCTCGTTCAACGTCAAGGGCGGGCGCTGCGAGGCTTGCCAGGGCGACGGCGTCATCAAGATCGAGATGCACTTTCTGCCCGATGTCTACGTCACCTGCGATGTCTGCAAGGGCAAGCGCTACGATCGCGAGACGCTCGAGGTGAAGTTCCGCGAGCATTCCATCGCCGATGTGCTTGACATGACAGTCGAGGAGGCCGCCAGCTTGTTCAAGGCGGTGCCCGGCATCCGCGACAAGATGGAGACGCTGGCGCGCGTCGGCCTCGATTACATCAAAGTCGGGCAGCAGGCGACCACGCTCTCGGGCGGCGAGGCGCAGCGCGTCAAACTCTCGAAGGAACTCGCCAAACGTGCCACCGGACGCACGCTCTACATTCTCGACGAGCCGACCACCGGCCTGCATTTCCATGATGTCGCGAAGCTGATGGAGGTGCTGCACGAACTGGTCGACCAGGGCAACAGTGTGGTGGTGATCGAACACAACCTCGAAGTCGTGAAGACGGCGGATTGGGTCATCGACATGGGGCCCGAGGGCGGCGACGGCGGCGGCCTTGTGGTCGCGCAAGGCACGCCGGAAGACATCGCCAAAGCATCTGCCAGCCACACAGGCCGCTTCCTCAGGGAAGTGTTGGCCCGCCGTCCGCTGAAGCCCCGCGAGGTCGCAGAATAGCATGGCGGTTGTCACGATCATCGACCAGATCAGCCTTGGCGGCTTCCGCGGCAAGGCCAACGAGGACCGCGCCGGGCTGGCCTGCGGCCACGCCTGGGTCATCGATGGCGCAACCGGTCTTGGCGACCCGTTCATGGGCGCCGGCAGCGATGCGGGCTGGCTGGCGCAATCCGCCCATGAGGCGCTGACCCGGCACGCCGCAGTGGCCGATCCCGCGCGGCTGCTGTCAGACGTGGCCGATGATCTGGTGGCGGCGTTTGATGCCCAGCGCTCGCGCGCCGTCGACGCAGCCTGGGAACTGCCGTGCGGAGCCTTCATGCTCGCCAGCGCGACGGCCGAAGGCGTGGCGCTGACATGGACGGGCGATTGCCGCGCCATCGTCCGGACTGGCGGCGGTCCGTTGCTGGCATTCGGCGCGACCGCCATGAGCGAGGAAGCGGAGGCGGACCTGGTGGCGCGGCTCGGGCAGGGCGGCGATCCTGCGCAGCGCTACCTGCAGCCCGAAGCGCTGGCCGAACTGCGCGCCGCGCGTGCGCTTGTGCTTGCGCCCGGGCAAGCCATGCTGCTGTCGCCCGACAGGGGCTTCCTGAAGCATGTCAGCCAGGCGCATGTGGCAGGCAGCCAGATCGATCTTTTGCTGATGACGGACGGCTTCGCCGCGGCTGAATTGCGCTATGGATTATGGCATGGACCGGCCGCGCTCCTTGCAGCAGCCGAGCATGACGGCCTTGCCGGGATCGGCCAGTCATTGCGCCGATTCGAGCGCGAGACCGATCCCGAAGGTCTCCTCAAGCCGCGCTGGAAGCGCAGCGACGACGCCACGGCGCTATGGCTTAAAATATCTGCATAAAGTATTGATTTTGATCATATAAATTGCCTGTGCGTTTCAGCGTGTTTTGCTGGCTTTGAAGGGCTGAATCGTCTAGACGAAAGGCACCAGAAACCGACCACGGACCGGTGCAGTGAGCGACGACGACAACCCGGCAGCGCCGCCAGCCCCCGCAACGGGCAGCGACATCAAGCTGATCTCGATCACCGACGAGATGCGGAAAAGCTATCTCGACTACGCCATGAGCGTGATCGTCAGCCGCGCTTTGCCGGATGTCCGCGACGGCCTCAAGCCCGTGCACCGTCGCATTCTGTATGCGATGTGGGAAAACAGCTTCACTCCTGACCGGAAATACGTGAAGTCCGCCCGCATCGTCGGGGATGTGATGGGCCAGTATCACCCCCATGGCGACCAGGCGATCTATGACGCTCTGGTGCGCATGGCGCAGGATTTCTCGATGCGGCTGATGCTTGTCGACGGGCAGGGCAACTTCGGCTCTGTCGACGGCGATCCGCCCGCCGCGATGCGTTACACCGAGAGCCGCCTTGCGCGCCCGGCGATGGCGCTGCTCGAAGATCTCGACAAGGACACTGTCGATTTCCAGGCCAACTATGATGACTCTAAGGAGGAGCCGTCGGTCCTGCCGGCGCGCTACCCCAATTTGCTGGTCAACGGCGCCGGCGGCATCGCTGTCGGCATGGCCACCAACATCCCGCCGCACAATCTCGGCGAGGTCATCGACGCCTGCATCGCCTACATCAACGATCCGGAGATCAGCATCGATGACCTGATCGAGATCGTGCCCGGCCCTGATTTCCCGACTGGCGCCTTCATCATGGGGCGCGGCGGCATCCGCGCGGCGTACCATCTTGGCCGCGGCTCTGTGATCATGCGGGCACGCACCTCGGTGGAGGAAATCCGCAAGGATCGCGAGGCCATCATCGTCCATGAACTGCCTTATCAGGTCAACAAGGCGAGCCTGCTCGAGAAGATCGCCGACCTGGTGCGCGAAAAGCGGCTCGAAGGCATCTCGGACCTGCGCGACGAGTCCGACCGCGACGGCATGCGCATGGTCATCGAGATCAAGCGCGACGCCATGGCCGACGTGGTGCTGAACCAGTTGTTCCGCTTCACGGCCCTGCAGTCGAGCTTTGGCTGCAACATGGTGGCGCTGAACGGCGGCCGGCCCGAAACGCTCAACCTCAAGGATTTCATCAAGGCCTTCGTCGACTTCCGCGAAGAGGTGATTTCGCGGCGGACGAAGTTCCTGCTGACAAAGGCCCGCGAGCGCGCCCATGTCCTGTGCGGGCTCGCGATCGCCGTCGCCAACATCGACGAAGTGATCCGCATCATCCGGACCTCGCCCGATCCAAACACCGCGCGCGAGTCGCTGACGGGCCGCACGTGGCAGGCATCCGACCTCGCGCCGTTGATCCGGCTGGTCGACGATCCGCGCTACCCGATCGGCGACGACGGATCGTACAGGCTGTCCGACGCACAGGCGCGCGCCATTCTCGAACTGCGCCTTGCCCGCCTGACGGCCCTGGGCCGTGACGAGATCGGCGACGAACTGACGAAGCTCGCCACCGAAATCGAGGATTTTCTCGCCATCCTGCGCTCGCGTGAGCGCATCATGGGCCTGGTGACATCGGAACTTGGCGAAATCCGTGACGCGCATGCCACGCCCCGCAAGACGATCATCCAGGATTGGGATGCAGACCTTGAGGACGAGGACCTGATCGCCCGCGAGGATATGGTCGTCACGGTCAGCCATGGCGGCTACATCAAGCGGGTGCCGCTCTCCACCTATCGGGCGCAGCGGCGTGGTGGCAAGGGCCGCTCAGGCATGGCCACGCGCGACGAGGATTTCGTCTCGCGCCTGTTCGTGGCCAACACGCATACACCGTTGATCTTCTTCTCGTCGCTCGGGCAGGCCTACAAGGAAAAGGTCTGGCGGCTGCCGCTTGCGGCCCCGAACGCGCGTGGCAAGGCCTTGGTCAACATGCTGCCGCTGGAGCAGGGCGAGCGCATCACCACCGTGATGCCGCTGCCCGAGGACGAGGCAAGCTGGGACACGCTCGACGTGATGTTCGCCACCGCATCGGGCAATGTCCGGCGCAACAAGCTCTCGGATTTCGTGCAGGTCAACCGCAACGGCAAGATCGCCATGAAGCTCGATGAGGGCGACGCCATAGTCGATGTGCAGATCTGCTCCGAAGCGAATGATGTCCTGCTGACGACGGCGCAGGGCCAGTGCATCCGCTTTGCCGTTCCGGAAGTCCGCGTCTTCAAGGGGCGTGACTCGACGGGCGTGCGCGGCATCAACCTCGCCGATGGCGACAAGGTCATCTCGCTGGCGATCCTCAACCATCTCGAGGCAACGGCCGAGGAGCGCGCGGCCTATCTGAAGATGCGGCGCGCCGAAGCCGGCGACGCCAGCGAGGATGTCGGCACTGTTGAAACGGGGGACAACGAAGATGCCGCGGTCAGCGATGTAAGGCTGACGCCCGAACGTTTTGCCGACATGCAGAATGCCGAAGACGTTGTGTTGACCGTGTCCGAGAACGGTTACGGCAAACGCACCTCATCCTTCGAATACCGGGTCACCGGCCGTGGCGGCAAGGGCATTGTCGCCATGGTGGTCAATGATCGGAACGGGCCACTGACCGCGTCGTTCCCGGTCGAGGCTGCCGACCAGATCATGCTCGTGACAGATGGCGGCCAACTGATCCGCGTGCCGGTTGGCGGCATCCGCGTGGCGGGCCGTTCGACGCAGGGCGTCATCGTGTTCAATACCGCCGATGGCGAGCGCGTGGTCAGCGTGGAGCACATCCCCGACGATGGCGCCGAGGATGGCGCCACCGAGACGGACGACGTTGACTGACGCCCTGAAGGCTGCGCGCGGGGTCCATCGGAGGGGTTAATCAATTCGCAGCAACTAAAACCTAGGGTTGTATTTCTCACGAGGATGCAACCTTATGCAAGGCTGTCGAACTGCTTCGGTTGCTGCCCTGCTCGTCAGCATCCTGTCATCAATTCCATTGATGGCGCGCGCCGACCAGCGTGAACGCTGGACCCTGTCGACCCAGGCCGGCACTGCGACGCTGGCCCTGCTGCCAGAGGCGGGCGTCACCCCAACCATCATGTTCATCTGCGGCGTGCGTTTCCCCGGAACCGCGCAGGTCATCGTCTCGAAGCTCGATCCTGATCTGGCGGAGCGTCGCTTGCGCATCGATCTTGAATCCGGCGCGGCCAGCGCGATGACATCAGCCGAGCGATCGCCTGACCTTGTCAGCCGCCAGATGGCTGCATTGGGCGAGATTTCGATCGAGCAGATGACGGCGATCATGCGCTCGCCATCGGCCGTGTTGAGTTGGAGGGTGGAGGCATACAACAGCTTCCGCAAGCCGCACACGGTCGCGCCATTGCCGCATCCGCTCAGCCGCCACCGGACCGAGTTCCTGCGCTTCTGCGCGTGATCAGGCCGCCACGGCGCCGGCCGTGATGGTCGCACCCGGTCCCGGTTTCGCGCCCGGCGGGCACTTTCCAAGGATGATCATGCCGAGCACCTCGTCCTCGGTGACGTCGCTGACCGCCGCGCTGCCGACAATCTGTCCATTCTTCATCACGGCCACCCGGTCGGCCAGGTCGAACACGTCATGGATGTCGTGGCTGATCAGGAAAATGCCGATGCCCTGCTTCTTCAGTTCCTTGACGAGATCGCCGACCTGCTTTGTTTCAGCCGGCCCAAGCGCCGCAGTCGGCTCGTCCATGATCAGGATGCGGGCGTCGAAGTAGATGGCGCGGGCAATGGCGACCGACTGGCGCTGCCCCCCTGAAAGGGCGCGCACAGGCTCCTTGAAACGGCGGAAGTGCGGGTTCAACCGCGCCATGACCTTGCGGGTTTCCGCTTCCATGCTCGCATCATCCAGCGTTCCCCAGCCGGTCACGAGTTCCCGGCCCAGGAAGATGTTGGCGGCGGCGTCGACGTTGTCGGCCAGGGCCAACGTCTGGTAGATCGTCTCGATGCCATGGCGCTTGGCGTCGCGCGGGGTGGCGATGTCCGCCTTTTCGCCACGGATCCGAATTTCGCCGGAGTCTGGCCGATAAGCGCCGGACAGTATCTTGATCAGGGTCGACTTGCCCGCGCCGTTGTGGCCGAGCAGGGCCACGACCTCGCCGGCCTTCAGGTCGACATCGACATTGTCGACAGCCTTGATGCCGCCGAATGAAATGGAAATCCCGCGCATGTCGACGAGGGAGCTTGCGTCGCTGACAGCATCCGGCGTTGTCATGTCATGTCACCCGCTTGTTGTAGATCGTGTCGAGCCAGACGGCGGTGACCAGCACCAGTCCGACGACAATGTTCTGGAGCGGCGTGTCGACACCCAGCAGAACCATGCCTGATTGCAGCGATTGCATGATCAGCGCGCCCAGCATCGCCCCCAGGATGGTGCCGATGCCGCCGGCCAGCGACGTGCCGCCGATCACCGCGGCGGCAATCACGTAAAGCTCGTCGAGCGTGCCCGCCGCATTGGTCGCCGCATTCAGCCGCGCGGTCGAAATGCAGGCCGCGATGCCGACCAGCGCGCCCATCAGCGTGTAGACCAGCGTCAGGATGCGTTTGGTGTTGACGCCCGACAATTCAGCCGCATCGGGATTTCCGCCGATGGCAAAGACATAGCGGCCGAACCGCATCCGCGTGGCGAGGATGGTGACGATAACCCCGACCGCCACCGCGATCAGCACAGGGATGGCGAGGCCATGGGCGATGAAAGCGCCGCCCTCGGGCCAGGCGCCGCCCGCGGCTTCGACCATCCTGCGCGCCACGCCCACCGGCAACGGGTAGCTGTTGGCGATCATGACGGCGCCGAGCACGGCGGCGCAGAGCAGCAGGGCCACAAGGACTTCGCCCCAGAGCGGGCGCAGGTGAAATCCGAATGCCTCACGCCGCTTGCGGGTGACGAAGGCGAGGGCGAGGATGATGGCGCAGGCCGCAAGGCCGATGATCCACGAGAGGTTCGCGCCGATCGCGCCTTCGATGCCGCCTCCGATGGGCCGGAACCGCGTATCCATCGGCGCGATCGTCTGGCCTTGCGTGACCCACCAGGCCGCGCCGCGCCAGATCAGCAGGCCGCCCAGCGTGACGATGAAAGATGGGACGCCAAGGTAGGCGATGATCGAGCCCTGCAATCCGCCCAGCGCAGCGCCAGCGGCAACAGCGACAATCACGGCGACGATCCACGTCGCCGGATGCTCCAGCCCCCAGATGGCCGGCAGGAATTGCGCCTGCACGACGCCGATGATCATCCCGATGAAGCCGAGCATCGCGCCGACGGACAGGTCGATGTTGCGCGTGACGATGATCAGCACCATGCCGCAGGCCATGACCGCGATCGATGCGGTCTGAACCGACAGGTTCCAAAGGTTGCGCGGCGTCAGGAACGCGCCGCCCGACGCCACATGGAAGCCGGTCCAGATGATGGCGAGCGCCACCAGCATGCCGACAAGCCTCGGCGGAATTTCAAGAGTTTGCAGCCATCGGCTCATGGGCATGAATGTCCGCGCGGCGGTGTGGCGGGTGCTGGACGCCATCCTCGGGCGAGATCAGGATGGGAACAACGACTGCGGGTTGGCGGGGAAGCTGGTTGTGTTCCCAGCCACGCCGGCCCGCAATCCTTGTCCTGAGCCCGTAGGAGAATGGCTTCCAGCATCCGGGAAGCGGGCGGCCGTTCGGAGCCGCCCGCGATGATCACCTCAGTTGCAGGCTGGCGTGCGGCCAGCCGGCACGCCCTGGCATACGGCCGCCTTGGTGGCCCATCCGGCATCGATCACCACGTTCAGGTTGGCCTGCGTCACCGGAACCGGCTTCAGGAAGATCGCGGTCATGTTGGCCTTGTTCGGACCCTGGTTCCATTGCATGGCGCCGGTGACCTCGTTCAGCTTCTTGCCGCTGGCAAGCTGGACGGCGATCTCGGCAGCGTTTCGCCCGAGATCGCGCGCATCCTTCCAGATGGTCACGGTCTGCTGGCCAAGCGCCACGCGGTTCAGCGCCGCGCGGTCCGCATCCTGCCCCGACACCGGCACCGAGCCTGCCATGCCCTGTGCGGCGAGTGCCGCCACGACGCCGCCAGCGGTGCCGTCATTGGCCGCGACGACTGCATCGACCTTGTTGTTGTTGCGCGTCAGGAACTGCTCCATGTTGCGCTGGGCGTTTGCGGGCAGCCAGCCATCGGTGAACGCCTCGCCGACATTCTTGACCTTGCCGGCGTCGATGGCAGGCTTGAGCACCTCCATCGAACCCTGGAACAGGAAATTCGCATTCGGGTCCGAGCCGGACCCCTTGATGAAGACGTAGTTGCCTTCCGGCTTCGCCTTGAGGACTTCGCGCGCCATCATGCGGCCAACCTCGACGTTGTCGAAGGTCAGGTAGAAAACCTGCGGAATCTCGATCAGCCGGTCATAGCCGACAACCGCCACACCTTCGTTGATGGCTTTTTCGACGGCGGGCCGGACGGCTGCGGCATCCTGCGCCAGCACGATCAGCGCCTTGGCGCCGCGCGCGATCAGGCTCTCGATGTCGGTGAGCTGCTTGCCGGGAGACGATTGCGCGTCGGCTGAAAGATATGTGCCGCCTGCCTTTTCGATGGCGGCCTTGATCGCGGCTTCGTCGGTCTTCCAGCGCTCTTCCTGGAAGTTCGACCAGCTTACGCCGACGACAGGGCCGCGCGTTTGGGCAAAAGTTGCCGTCGAGCTCATGATGCCGGCGGCAAAGACCCCGGCGAGAAGCAGGTTGCGACGTTTCATGGCGTTTCTTCCCTTTTTTGCCTTTTCTGACGGCGGCAGGATCATGCCTGAAGCCGTGCCGACATCCGCGACAATATGATCAGAATGAATTGTCCGGGTCCCGTCAAGCCGCAATCATGCGCCTGCAGGCGAGACCGGCATTGCTTGAAACTTGAGCGCGCCGCCGGTTCGGACTACACGCAGTGTCTCGCATCAGGATCGCGCCCGTGCCACATGACCTTGTCATATATGACTGTGACGGAACGCTGATCGACACCGAGACGATCTATGCCGAGATCAACCTCAAGGCCTACCATGCCATCGGCCTGACGCACTGGAACATGGATTCGTACGTCGACGCCATGGTTGGCATTCCGGTCACCGCGGGGCGGAAAATCCTGGAGAACGACTATGGCGGTCCGCTTCCGGCTGATTTCGAGGACAATATCGAGCGCGAGGTCAGGGCGCGCTTTCTTGCCGAGCTGACGACGCTGCCTGGCGTCAGGGATGCCGTCAGCCGGGTCGAAGGACCGCGCTGCGTGGCGTCGTCGACAAGTCTCGCGCCGTTGAAGCGCAACCTTGCCACCGCCGGTCTGATCGACCTTTTCGATCCGCATGTGTTTTCAGCGAGCCAGGTGTCGCGCGGCAAGCCGCACCCGGACGTCTTCCTGTTCGCGGCGGAAACCATGGGCATCAGGCCCGAGCGGTGCCTTGTGATCGAGGACAGCGTGCCGGGCGTTCTGGCGGCGCGGGCGGCCGGGATGCCGGTGGTCGGCTTCACCGGCGTCGCGCATGATCGTGCCCGCATCAGCGCCCGCCTGCGCGATGCCGGCGCGATGAGCGTGATCGACCACATGGACGAGTGGCCCGCCATGGTCCAGGCGCTCAGGGCCGGTTGACCGGCTCAGATCAAGTCTGTCACGACCGGTTGATCGGTCCTTTTCAGGCCGCGCGACCCCTCTGATCGGTGTCAGCCTTTTCACGCCTGACCGAAAGCGTGCCGAGCCGTGAAGCGCCGATAGCGCGGTTGCGGCCAAATGCCTTCGCAGCATAAAGGGCGGCATCGGCTGCGGCGAACACCGTCGTGATCTGACAACCGGTGGCGGGTATGGCGCAGGCGGCGCCGACGCTGACCGAAACGAAGCCGTTGGTCGAATGGGCGTGGACCATCTGCCGCGCAGCAACGCCCTCGCAGACCTCGTCCGCGATCTGCAAGGCGCGCTCTTCGCCGGCGCCAGCCAGCAGAAGGGCAAACTCTTCGCCGCCAAGGCGTGCGGCGACGCCGCCATGTCTGCTGGCGATGCGTCCGAGGATGTCGCCGATGGCACGCAGGGCCTGGTCGCCGGCCCCGTGGCCGTACGTGTCATTGAACAACTTGAAGTGATCCGCATCGACCATGCAGACCGACAACTCGGTGCCGGTCGTTGCGGCGGTCTGCCAGGCGTCGTCGACCATGGCATCGAAGCAACGCCTGTTCGGCAGTCCGGTCAGGTGATCGGTCAGCGATTGCTTCTTGAGGGCGCGGTGGGCCTTATGCAACTGGGTGTTCCGGCGATTGATGCGCGCCGCCATGATGTTGGAACTCCGCCCCAGCGCTGCCAGTTCGCGCGGCCAGTGGCGGATCGCGATGCGGGAGTTCAGCCGCCCTTGTCCGATTTTCGTGGCATGCTGCAACAGGATGTTGATGGGTCGCGCGATGGCATGGGCGCACAGGGCCCAGACAGCCGCACCCAGCACAAGCATCAACGCCGCCAGTTCCAGCAACGAGGACTGCCGCTTGGCTGCGAGATCGGCCAGCACGACAGTGCGTGACAGGCCGACGACGATCCGTGCGTTGCTGTGCGCCAGTGTTGCGGTTCCAAACAGGCGTTCGGTGCCGTCATCGCCGATGGCGGAGAAGTTTTTCCGCTCAGGACCATTCAGCGCTGCGCGCATCTGCGCGCTTGTCAGAGGCTTGCCGATTTCGTCCCCGCCCGCCGGAGCGTCGGCCAGGACGACGTGGTTGCCGTCGACGAGGGTGACCGTGCTGCCCGGATTGGCCTGCACCAGTTCGGAGGCGATCTTGTCGAACCACTTGGTCGCGATGGTCGCGACGAAAATGCGGATCAATTCGCCGTCGCTGCCGTAGACGGGCAGGGCGCTGCCGATCATCGGAATTTTGCTTTTGCGCCCGATGATGAAATCGCCGGCGAAGAAGCTGCGGCGCTCCAGCGCGGTCTTGACGTAGCTGCGGTCTGCGATCGAGATTCCCATCGTCTGCGGATCGCTTGCGCAGACCACCGTGCCGGCCGGATCAAGCGCGAACAGGCCGGTTGCCCAGGGGCGCGAGTTGACCACGCGGCTCATCTGCATGCTGCAACTTGCATCGGTGGCATAGCGCATGGCCGGCACTTCGGAGAGCAGTTGCAGCGAACTGCGTGCTTCATGCACGGCATCGACAGCGTGGCTCACGGCCTGTTGGGCGATGCGTACGGCATCGTCGTTTGTCCGCGCAATGATCCGCTCCTGCTCTTGGCTGAAGCTTCGGAACTGGAGCGCTGCAACCGGCAGGATGGCCAGCAATACAATGATGAAGATATGAAATTGCAGGCTTCCCGGCCAGATATGGCGGGCAATGGCGCGGATCGGCGATCCCATGGTCTCAATTCCTGTTTCTGGCCCCACCCCTCGCACACAATTGCTAAGCGATTTCTGAACTGGCGCGCCGTGCCCGGTCTTCGTGGATGGCAAGGTTTACGAATGGTGGAGCCCCGGCCGCAGATTGGCGGCGACCGTCCCGCGCAGGCCGATTGCAAGCCGTGGCGGCAGGCGTTAATCGTGACGGATGACACGCATCGCGCTTTACACCGGCTCGTTCGATCCGGTCACCAATGGCCATGTCGACGTGGTCCGCCAGGCCTGCCGCATGGCGGACAGGCTGGTGATCGCGATCGGCATCCACCCCGGCAAGGCGCCCATGTTCTCTGCCGATGAACGCGCCGCGATGCTGGTCGAGGTCTGCACCCCGATTGCCCGGGAACATGAGACGGAGCTGGAGGTGGTGACGTTCGGCGATCTTGCCGTCAATGCCGCATCGAGGGCAGGGGCCACCATTATGATCCGCGGCCTGCGCGACGGCACGGACCTTGACTACGAAATGCAGATGGCCGGCATGAACGGTGTGATGTCGCCCGATGTATTGACCGTTTTCCTGCCGGCCTCACCGCGCGTGCGGCCCGTGACGGCGACGCTGGTGCGGCAGATCGCGGCCATGGGTGGCGACATCTCGTCTTTCGTGCCCGAGGCCGTGGCCGCGCGGCTCAAGGCACGTTTTCACAAGGCTTGAGAACGCCGCGCGCCTGTCGGCGGCGGGTTCGATGGCAAGGGACCGGCCATTCTCAGCTTGCAATTTCGGCGAGCCGATGGTGTCAGTCGGGGTGCGTGCCCGATGCCGACTCGGCGGTGATGGGGCCGCACAGCACGATGAACAGGTTTGCCATGCGTCTGTCCCGCTATTTCCTGCCAATCTTGCGCGATCCCCCCAAGGACGCCGAGATCGTATCTCACAAGCTCATGCTGCGCGCAGGGCTGATCCGCCAGCAGGCCGCAGGCAGCTACACCTTGCTGCCGCTTGGCCTCAGGGTGCTCAACAAGATCAATGCCGTGATCCGCGAAGAGCAGAACCGCTCCGGCGCTGTCGAACTGCTGATGCCGACCATCCAGTCCGCCGACCTGTGGCGTGAGAGCGGCCGCTATGACGCCTACGGCAAGGAAATGCTGCGCATCAAGGACCGGCACGACCGCGACATGCTGTTCGGGCCGACCAACGAGGAGATGATCACCGAGATCTTCCGCTCCTACGTGAAATCGTACAAGGAATTGCCGCTCAACCTCTACCATATCCAATGGAAGTTCCGCGACGAGGTGCGCCCGCGTTTCGGCGTGATGCGTGGCCGCGAGTTCATGATGAAGGACGCCTATTCCTTCGATCTGGACAAAGCCGGCGCGGTCCACTCCTACAACAAGATGTTCGCGGCCTATCTGCGCACCTTCGACCGGCTCGGCCTGAAGGCGGTGCCCATGCGTGCCGACACCGGCCCCATCGGCGGCGACCTCAGCCATGAATTCATCATTCTGGCGTCGACGGGCGAAAGCGAGGTGTTCTGCCACAAAGATTTCCTCGAATTTCAGACACCTTCAGCCGATACGGATTTCGATGACGTCGCTGCGTTGCAGAGCATCTTCGACAAGTGGACCTCTCTTTATGCGGCGACTTCCGAAATGCATGACGCGGCGGCCTTCAACGCCATCCCCGAGCCTTCCCGCATTTCGGCGCGCGGCATCGAGGTCGGCCATATCTTCTACTTCGGCACCAAATATTCCGAGCCGATGGGCGCAACGGTCGCAGGCCCCGACGGCAAGGACACCCACGTCCACATGGGCTCCTATGGCATCGGCCCGACGCGCCTGATCGCGGCGCTGATCGAGGCCAGTCATGACGAGGCCGGCATCATCTGGCCCGACGCCATCGCGCCGTTCAATGTGTCGCTGCTCAATCTCAAGATGGGCGACCCCGGCACCGATGCAGCATGCGAAAGCCTCTACGTCGGCTTGATCGGCGCAGGCGTCGACGTGCTGTATGACGACCGTGACGAACGGCCGGGCGCGAAGTTCGCGGTCAATGACCTGATCGGCTCGCCATGGCAGCTCATCGTCGGCCCGAAAAGCCTCGCCGAAGGCAAGGTCGAACTCAAGCGCCGCGCCACCGGTGAGCGCGAGGTGATGACGCCAGCCGCCGCGCTCGACAAGCTCACGAAACCGGCGTGAGCGAGGACGCGACAGCACGATGATCGATGCGCCTGCCGACACCAAGCCATTTGCCCGCTTCGAGTGGCTGCTCGCCTCGCGCTATCTGCGCACGCGGCGGCGCGAGGGCTTTGTTTCCGTCATCGCGGGGTTCTCGTTCCTCGGGATCATGCTCGGCGTCGCCACGCTGATCATCGTGCTTTCGGTGATGAACGGATTCCGCAAGGAGTTGCTGGACAAGATCGTCGGCGTCAACGGGCACATCTTCCTGACCCCGATCGAGCGGCCGCTGGATGATTACAGCGATGTCGCCCAGAAACTGATGGCAGTGAAGGGCGTCACGCTTGCCATCCCGATGGTCGAAGGCCAGGCTCTGGCGTCATCGCAATACGGCAACAGCGGCGTGCTGGTGCGCGGCATGCGCGAAAGCGACATCAAGAGCATCCCCTTCATCGCCCGGAACATCAAGCAAGGCACGCTGGACGGCTTCGATGCGGCCACCGGCGTCTCGATCGGCAAGCGCCTTGCCGAGACGCTGTCGATCCGTGCCGGCGACAGCATCACCATCATCAGCCCGCGCGGCGCCGCCACTCCGTTCGGCACTGCGCCGCGCATCAAGGCCTATCCGGTCGTTGCCGTGTTCGAGATCGGCATGTCGGAGTTCGACGGCACATTCGTCTTCATGCCGCTGGGCGAGGCGCAGGCCTATTTCAACCGCGACGACGACGTGAACGTGATCGAGGTCTTCATCGAGAATGCCGACCGCACGCAGCAGGTCCGCGACGCGATCGAGGCCAATGCCCCGCGCCCGTTGGTGCTGACGGACTGGCGGCAGCGCAACCGCACCTTCTTCGCCGCGCTGGAGGTCGAGCGCAACGTGATGTTCCTGATCTTGATGCTGATCGTTCTGGTGGCCGCGCTCAACATCGTTTCCGGGCTGATCATGCTGGTCAAGGACAAGAGTTCCGACATCGCCATCCTGCGCACCATGGGCGCGACCAGCGGCGCGATCCTGCGCATTTTCCTGATCACCGGCGCTTCGATCGGCGTCGTCGGCACGCTGGCCGGGTTCGCGCTCGGGCTGTTCATCTGCGCCAACATCCAGGCCATCCAGGATTTCGTCAGCCGCGTCAGCGGCACGCAGCTTTGGGATCCTACCGTGCGCTTCCTCACCGAAATCCCTGCCGAGACCAACCCGACCGAGGTGTTCGCCGTCGTGTCCATGGCTCTGGTCCTGTCGCTGCTCGCCACGCTCTATCCGGCCTGGCGCGCCGCCAGGCTCGATCCGGTCGAAGCGCTGAGGTATGGCTGAGCCATGGCGGAGACCGTTCCCCCCGCGCTGTTCCTGAGCCAGGTCGACCGCAGCTATCCGCAGACCGGCAGCACGCTCGACATCCTCAAGAAAGCCGATTTCGCCATCTGGCCGGGCGAGATCGTCGCTCTCGTCGCGCCGTCCGGCACGGGCAAGTCGACGCTGCTGCACGTCGCTGGCCTCCTCGAGCATCCTGACGCAGGCGAGGTCTTCATCGGCGGCGTGGCAACAGCGAAGCTTGATGACAAAGCCCGCACGCGATTGAGGCGCACCGAAATCGGCTTCGTCTACCAGTTCCACCATCTCCTGCCTGAGTTCTCGGCGCTGGAAAACGTGGTCATGCCGCAACTCATCCGCGGACTTGGACAGGACGAGGCGAGAAAGCGCGCCGCGGACCTGCTCGAATTCCTCGGCCTTGGCGAGCGCCTGCGCAATCGCCCCGGCGAACTTTCGGGCGGCGAGCAGCAGCGCGTGGCGCTCGCCCGCGCTGTGGCGAATGCCCCAAGGCTGCTGCTGGCCGACGAGCCCACGGGCAACCTCGACCCCGGCACGTCCAAGCACGTCTTCAAGACGCTGCTGTCGCTCGTGCGGGCTTCGGGCCTCGCTGCGCTGATCGCCACCCACAACCTCGAACTCGCCGCCCAGATGGACCGCCGCGTCACGATCAGGGGCGGGCAGGTGGTCACGCTGGACTAGGATATGGCGGCCACATGCCGGCACCCGACAGCAAACGCAACGATTTGACCGACAACAATCAGCGCACTGGCGAAAAGACCAGTCTCACGCGGAACCTGGGTAGGCTCCAATACCTTCGGCGAGGCGTTAACCCTCTTCCGTTCACAGGCTAGTCAGCGTTTGACACCAGAACAAAAACAAAACATAAAGGAACATATCAAAAACACGGAGATGGAAATGACCCGCCTGTTTGTTGTGAGCATAACCGAAATCGCCTCGCTCGGCGCCTTCATCGCCATGATCCTGACATGGGCGGCGATCTTTGCTGCGCCGGGTGTTTGACCGCATCGAACATGGGGCATTCTGTCATGTGAACAGTTCGGCCTCGCGCGCAGGTTCGGCTCGACGCCGTCGGCATCAGGCGCGATAAGGGGCGAGGTGTTCCAGGGGTGTTCGATGTCCGCGATTCCAGCCGATGACCTCGCCGGACCAGGCTTTGTCCATCTGCACGTGCATTCGAGCTATTCGCTGCTCGAAGGCGCGATGACCATTCCGGCGCTTGCCAAACTCGCCATTGCCGACCGCCAGCCAGCGCTGGCGCTGACGGACACCAACAACCTGTTCGGTGCGCTGGAATTTTCCGAAAAGCTGGCCGCATCGGGGATCCAGCCTCTGGTCGGCGTCCAGCTCAGCGTGGATTGCGAGGATGTCGTTGCCGATGCCCGCAGGCCGCTGCATGTCGTGCATCCCCACGTCGTGCTGCTTGCGGCGACCGCCGAAGGTCATGAGAACCTGCTGGCGCTGATCAGCGAAGCCTACATGGCGCCCGAACTGGGGGCCTCGCCAGTGGTCAGGCTTTCGGTTCTTGGCGCACATGCCGATGGCGTGATCGCCCTGTCCGGCGGCATGGGCGGCCCCGTCGATGCGGCCTTGCGCGAGGGGCGTGTCGAGCAGGCGGCGGCGCGGCTCGGCACATTGCAGGCCGCTTATCGCGACAGGCTCTATGTCGAGGTGCAGCGCCCGGCATCGGGGGGCGTTCTTGCCACCGAGGCTGACCTCCTGCGTCTTGCCTATGACCGCGATCTGCCGATCGTCGCGACGAACATCCCGTTCTTCAGCAAGCCGCAGGATCACGAGGCGCATGACGCGCTGATGGCCATCGCGGCCGGGCGGCTGATGTCCGATGATGACCGGCCGCGCATCAGCGACGGCCAGTATTTCGCCACCCGTGCGGAGATGATGCGCCGCTTCGCGGATTTGCCGGAAGCGCTTGAATCAACAGTCGAAGTCGCGATGCGCTGCTCGTGGCGGCCGACCGTGCGCAAGCCGATTCTGCCGCGCTTCGAGACGTCGGATGGCCGCGACGAGTCGACCGAGCTGAGTGAGCAGGCCGAGGCCGGGCTGAAGGCGCGCCTGGATGCGCACGGCCCGTGTGACGGCTTCACGATAGAGGACTACGACAAGCGCCTCGCTTTCGAGCTGTCCGTCATCGAGGGCATGAAGTTTCCGGGCTATTTCCTGATCGTGGCCGACTTCATCAAGTGGGCCAAGGCGAAGGACATTCCGGTCGGACCGGGGCGTGGCTCGGGCGCAGGCTCGCTGGTGGCCTATGCGCTGACCATCACCGATGTCGATCCGCTGCGCTTCGGATTGCTGTTCGAGCGCTTCCTCAATCCCGACCGCGTCTCGATGCCCGATTTCGACATCGATTTCTGCCAGGACCGGCGCGAGGAGGTGATCGACTACGTCAAGCGTCGCTATGGCGACGAGCGCGTCGCGCAGATCATCACCTTCGGCACGATGCTGGCGCGCGGCGTGATGCGCGATGTCGGGCGGGTGCTGGAAATGCCCTATGGCCAGGTCGACAAGCTGACCAAGCTGGTGCCGCAGGCGCCGGGCAAGATCACGCCGCTGGCCGAGGCGATTTCCGGCGAGCCCAAGCTGCAGATGGCCGCGAAGGACGAGCCGATCGTCGGGCGCATGCTCGAGATCGCGCAGAAACTCGAGGGCCTGCACCGCCACGCGTCGACCCATGCGGCCGGCGTGGTGATCGGTGACCGCCCGCTGGATCAGTTGGTGCCGCTTTACCGCGATCCGCGCACCGGCGCGCGCGTCACGCAATACAACATGAAGTGGGTGGAGCAGGCCGGGCTGGTCAAGTTCGACTTCCTCGGCCTGAAGACGCTCACGGTGCTGACGACCGCCGTCAGGCTGATCGCCCAGCGCGGCATCGAGATCAGGCTTGACCAGTTGCCGTTCGATGACCCTAAGACGTATGAAATGCTGGCGCGCGGCGAGACCGTCGGGGTGTTCCAGGTGGAAAGCGCCGGCATGCGGAAGGCGCTCGTCGAGATGAAGGCCGACCGGATCGAGGACCTGATCGCGCTGGTGGCGCTCTACCGGCCCGGCCCGATGGACAACATCCCGACCTATTGCCGCAGGAAGCTTGGCCTGGAGAAGGCGACGTACATCCACCCCGCGCTCGAGCCCTACCTGTCGGAAACCCACGGCATCATCGTCTATCAGGAGCAGGTGATGCAGGTGGCGCAGGCGCTGTCGGGCTATTCGCTCGGCGAGGCGGACCTGCTGCGCCGCGCCATGGGCAAGAAGAACCAGGCCGAAATGGACCAGCAGCGCAGCCGCTTCGTGCGCGGCGCGACCGAACGACACATTCCGGAGGAGCTCGCGTCGGAGATTTTCGACCTGCTCGACAAGTTCGCCAACTACGGCTTCAACAAGAGCCACGCGGCGGCCTACGCCATCGTGTCGTACCAGACGGCCTATCTCAAGGCGAATTTCCCCGTGGAGTTCATGGCCGCCTCGATGACGCTCGACATGTCGAACACCGACAAGCTGTCGGAGTTTCGGCGCGATGCGGAGCGCATGGGCATCACGGTGGAGCCGCCGTCGCTGGCCCGGTCCGGCGTGTTCTTCGATGTGCGCGACGGCAAGATCTTCTACGCGTTGGCGGCGATCCGCGGCGTCGGGCAGGAGGCGGTGGGCTCGCTGATCGCGGCGCGGGAGGAGGGCGGTCCGTTCCGTGACTTGGCCGACGTGGCGCGCCGGATCGACCCGCGCCGCGTCAACAAGCGCACGCTTGAAGCGCTGATCGCGGCGGGCGCCTTCGACGAGATCGAGAAGGACCGCGCCCGCGCCACGGCGGCCGTCGAAGGCATGGTGGCGCTGGCGCAGCGCACGCGCGAAAGCGCCGAAGGCGGGCAGGACGAGTTGTTCGGCTCCGGCGCGACCGACGCGCTGGTCATCCCGCCGAGCCAGCCGTGGCTGGCATCTGAAAAACTGCAGAAGGAGCACAACGCCGTCGGCTTTTTCCTCACCGGCCACCCGCTCGATGATTACGCGCTGGTGCTGCAGCGCATGCGCGTGCGCCGGTTCGGCGAGTTCGCCGCCACCGTGCGCCAGACGGGCGCCTCCATGGGGCGCATCGCCGCCTCGGTGATCGACCGCAGCGAGCGCCGCACCAAGACCGGCAACAAGATGGGCATCGTGCAGCTTTCCGACCAGAGCGGGCATTTCGAGGCCGTCGTGTTCTCCGAAGGCCTGCAGCGCTACCGCGACCTGCTGGAGCCAGGCAACGTCGTGCTGCTGACAGTGTCCGCCACGCTCGACGGCGACGAGGTCAAGCCGCGCATCGAAAGCGTCGAGCCGCTCGATGCCGCCGCCGCCCGCCAGAAGCAGGACATGCGCATCTTCGTGCGCGACGACAAGCCGATTCCCGCGCTGGCCGAACGCTTGAAGCAAAGCGGCGACGCCCGCGTCTCCGTGGTGGTGATCGTCGACCAGGGCGACGAGGAAATCGAGGTCGAACTCCCCGGAAAGCGGCTTGTCAGCCCGCAGATCGCCGGTGCGCTGAGGGCGGTGCCGGGGATTGTGAGTGTGGAGTTGTGTTGAGGGGGGTATTCATTGCCGAACCACCCCACACCGTCATGGTCGGGCTTGACCCGACCATCCACGTCTTCCTTCTTCATCCAGCAAGCGACAAAACGTGGATCGTCTGGTCAAGCCCGACCATGACGGGGAGGGGCCGCCAGCCACCCAAACCCGCGCTGTCATCCCGGCCTCGAGCCGGGATCACGACGGGCGTCGAGATAATGCCAGAAGATCGAGTAGCGGCGAGCGATCCCGGCTCAAAGCCGGGATGACGACGGGTCGGGTGGTGCAGGCGCCAATGCGATAAACGCAAGGGCGTCCTTTATTGCGGCCAACTGACTACGTGGTAGAGACTTTACGTCATTCGATTTATCGAGTAACTCCTGCGCCACATCTTTCGATAGAGTGCCCAGCTTTTTAGCGTCAAAGATTTTTAATTGCTCAACAGAATAGCGAGGAACCATAGAAAAACTAAATGCAGTAATTCCAGTTTCAGATCTTGGAATGCACGGAACTCTTTCGCATGGGAATGAGAATGTGTCTTTGAATTCATTTTTTGAATTTAGAAACAAAAACTGGAATGATTTTTCTTCGCAACCAATACAGATACAAAGATGATATTTTCGTTTTCCCGCTACGGGAGAGTAAACACTTATTATATCACCAATTTCAAACATGTTCAGAGGCAAATGCTAGCTCAAGTGCTTTATCTAAACTTGGCACGTCGAACAGCATAGCGTAACTCATATCAAACGCTTTTCGACTTCCGTCCTCAGGGTCCCACGCATCTACATATGCCTGATCCTCGTGCGTCAATTTTCTAATTTGCGCAAAGCCAAGGGACTTCACAGTCGTTAGCGCATCTGAGAGTGCATCAAAGTCACTTGGCGAAAGCAATTCCTCATCTGCTTCGCGCTCCGGCGAATGAAAATGAAATTTTGCTTTTTCGGCTTTATCTTTCTTCCATGGCATAGCATCATTTGACTTTAGAAAGTCATAAGCTAACGATGGAACTGGACCGTGCTCCATTGCTGTATAATTATCGAATATAACTGGTCTCCCGTATTCATTTAAATGACGACGGTCTGCTAAAAACAGTGCCTTCACGATATCATACTGACTAAGGGCTTTGTTTTGACGCGCACCAAGTCCTATCAAAAAGACTATAGCCTCTTTGATCTTCGCACTGTTTGACCTTATTTTAACAATGGGCGCGCGTTGGCGCATCACGCTCTCCATGCGAATATCAAATTTATTACAACACACGTATTCGCAGCTAATGTGAGCCGTCCTTTGTGCTGAGCTGCACCAGAAAAATCCCGACTAAGTGGCTTCGCTTCACGATGCATTTGCTCGGGCGTATCATTGCCAGTTTTTATGACAGAACCGACAGGTTCCATTTTACCCGACTTGTTGTTCAGGATTGATTGCATGGCATCACTCCCGCTAACATCGCTATTAACATTGTCGAGCCCAGACTCGCTGACGACTTCACACGTAATCCGACAAACGCGATAAAACTAGTATTAGCATGCCGGATCATTGATAATATTTTACTAGCGTTTGTGACAATCTCCCAATGAATGGGCAACACCTTTTGCGAAGTCACCTCCCGCCACCACCACCCTTGCCCTTCCCCCCAAACCCTGCTAACGCCCCACACATTCCACATGCGGACTTTACGGGCTGAAGCTTATTCAGCCCATCCGGTGGCTGCACGCAGCCGCATGGTCCGCAGAGGCACTTGTAACCGGAGAAGACCATGTCAGTCGATTTTTCGATGCGGCAGCTGCTTGAAGCTGGCGCGCACTTTGGCCACCAGTCGCACCGCTGGAACCCGAAGATGTCCCAGTTCATCTTTGGCGAACGCAACAAGATCCACATCATCGATCTGGCCCAGTCCGTGCCGATGCTGCACCGCGCGCTGCAGGCCGTGACCGACACCGTGGCCAAGGGCGGCCGCGTGCTGTTCGTCGGCACCAAGCGCCAGGCGCAGGACCTTGTGGCGGACGCGGCCAAGCGTTCGGCGCAGTATTATGTCAACTCGCGCTGGCTCGGCGGCATGCTGACCAACTGGAAGACGATTTCGGGCTCCATCGCGCGGCTGCGCAAGCTTGACGAGATGCTCTCGGTCGGCGCGCAGGGCCTGACCAAGAAGGAGCGGCTGATGCTGAGCCGCGAGCGCGACAACCTCGAGAAGGCGCTCGGCGGCATCAAGGACATGGGCGGCGTGCCGGACATGATCTTCGTGATCGACACCAACAAGGAGCAGCTTGCCGTGAAGGAGGCCCAACGCCTCAACATTCCGGTGGCCGCGATCGTCGACACCAATTGCGACCCAGACGGCATCACCTTCCCGGTGCCCGGCAACGACGACGCGGGCCGCGCGATTTCGCTGTATTGCGACCTCGTGGCGCGCGCGGCGCTAGCCGGCATCGCCAAGGGCCAGGGCCACAGCGGCATCGATGTCGGCGCGATGGAAACGCCGATGGTCGAAGTGCTGCCCGCCGAGACGGCCGTCGCCGGCTTCGAGCTGCTGACCGCCCCGCGCGGCGCGCCGGACGACCTCACCAAGCTCACCGGCATGGGCCCCGAGTTGATCACCAAGCTGAATGAAGGCGGCATCTTCCACTTCTGGCAGTTCGCCGCGATGACCCCTGCCGATGAGATGGCCGTCGACGCCGCGCTCAAGCTCAGCGGGCGCATCGGCCGCGACGGCTGGATCGCACAGTCGATTTCGCTCGTCGACGCCTGATCAGGGCGCTTGATCCGGCGGGCCCCGCGCCCGCTGTCCGGTCCCGTTATGGAAACGCCGGCGCTGCCCTCGGGCCGCGCCGGTTCTCATGTCAAAGGCCTGGCGCTGGCCGGCTTCCGTTCGAAAGGTTGAAGAGATGTCCGTGATTTCGGCTGCTCTGGTGAAGGAACTGCGCGACAAGACCGACGCAGGCATGATGGACTGCAAGAACGCCCTGGTGGAAACCGGCGGCGACATGGAAGCCGCTGTCGACTGGCTGCGCAAGAAGGGCCTCTCCAAGGCCGCCAAGAAGGCGGGCCGCACAGCCGCCGAAGGTCTGGTCGCAGTGGCGACGGCAGGCGCCTCCGGCGTGGTGATCGAACTCAACGCCGAGACGGACTTCCTGGCCAAGAACGAGCAGTTCCAGACGCTGTGCCGCAATGTTGCAGGCGTGGCGCTCGCGGTCGGCGACGATGTCGAAGCCGTGAAGGCGGCCGCCTATACCGGCGGCGGCACCGTGCAGGAAGCCATCGCCAACGCCATCGCCACAATCGGCGAGAACATGGAACTGCGCCGCGCCCGCAAGCTCGCCGTCTCCGCCGGCGTGGTCGCGACCTATCTGCACAATGCCGCGGGCGAAGGCCTCGGCCGCATCGGCGTGCTGGTCGCGCTCGAATCCACCGGCAAGGCCGACGAACTCGCCGCGCTCGGCCGCCAGATCGCCATGCACGTCGCAGCGGCCAACCCGGTAGCGCTCGACCTCGCATCGGTCGATCCCGAAGTTCTGGCGCGCGAGAAGGCCATTCTCGCCGACAAGAACGCCGGCAAGCCGCCGCATGTGCTGGAGAAGATCATCGAATCCGGCATGAAGTCCTACGCCAAGGAATATTGCCTGCTGGAGCAGATCTATATTCACGATGGCTCCAAGTCGGTCGGCCAGGCCGTCAAGGACAGCGAAGGCAAGGTTGGCGCCCCGGTCAAGCTGACCGGCTTCGCAAGGTTTGCGCTCGGCGAGGGAATCGCCAAAGAAGAAACCGACTTCGCGGCGGAAGTCGCGGCGGCGGCAGGCACCAAAGCCTGACCTGACCCAAACCAATCAGGCGGCGCCGAAAGCGCCGCTTTTTTATGTCCGCAGACTGCGTCTGCGAGCTTTCATGCAGGGAGACCGGCGCATGGCGAAATTCAAACGCGTCCTGATCAAGCTCTCCGGCGAGGCGCTGGCGGCGCCCGACGGGTACTGGCTTCACCCCCAGGTGCTCAACACGCTGGCGGCGGACATCGCCGAGGCCTCGCAGGCGGGCATCGAGATCGCGCTGGTGATCGGCGGCGGCAACATCATTCGTGGCGCGCGCGTCAGTTCCGCAGGCTGGATCGACCGCGCCACGGCCGACTCGATGGGCATGCTGGCGACCGCGATGAATTCGATCGCCCTCGAGAACGCGGTCAACGCCGCCGGCGTCACCGCCCGCACCATGTCTGCCGTGTCGATGCCGACCATCTGCGAAACCTACGCAAGGCAGCCCGCGCTGCACCATATGGAGCGCGGCCACGTCGTGATCATCGCGGGCGGCACAGGCAACCCGTTCTTCACCACCGACACCGCGGCAGTCCTGCGAGCGGCGGAGCTGAAATGCGAGGCGGTGTTCAAGGCCACCCAGGTCGACGGCGTCTACACCGCTGATCCAAAAAAGGACCCGACGGCGACGCGCTACGAGCGGCTGACCCATGCCGAGGCCATCGCCAAGGAACTGGGGGTGATGGACACGGCTGCTTTCGCCCTCGCGCGCGATGCGCAACTGACCATCGGCGTGTTCTCGATCGCGCAGGCGGGCAACATCTCGGCGGTCCTGAAAGGCGACGGGCGCGCGACTTATGTCGTGCCGTGATGCGGCGCGCTGCTTCCGAAGGCTTGACCGGCTTGTCGCTGGACAGCATGGTCGCGGCGCAAACTGATCAACGACAGAAGGCCTAGGTCCATGGCTCCTCCGGTATTCGACCTCAATGACGTCAAGCGCCGCATGCAGGGGGCGGTGGCGGCCCTCAAGCACGATCTCAACTCCCTGCGGACAGGCCGGGCCTCGCCCAGCGTTCTCGATCCCATCATGGTCGATGCGTACGGCTCAAAGATGCCGCTCACGCAGGTGGCGACCGTGAGCGTGCCGGAAGCGCGCCTGATCAGCGTGGTGGTGTGGGACCGCGCCATGGCAAATGCCGTCGACAAGGCCATCCGCGATTCGGACCTTGGCCTCAATCCGCAGACGGAAGGCCAGACCATCCGCATTCGCATTCCCGAGCTCAACGAGCAGCGCCGCAAGGAACTGGTGAAAGTCGCGCACAAATATGCCGAGGAAGCCCGCATCGCGGTGCGCCACGTGCGTCGCGACGGCCTCGAAATCCTCAAAAAGCTCGAGAAGGACAGCCATATGTCCGAGGATGACAGCGCGCGCCAGGCCGATCAGGTGCAGAAGGCGACAGATCAATCGGTTGGCGAAATCGACGTGGCGCTCGCCACGAAGGAAAAGGAAATCATGCAGGTCTGAGTTCCGTGCTCGGGATGCGGCACTGTCCCGTCACCTGAGAATCTGATTTTGCTGATGCGCGAACAAAGCGTGCGAGTCCGTCCGACGTGTTGAACTTGCCGTTCAGTCCCAACCTGCCGTGAGCCATGAGCCCATCTTCCGAACCCCTCAGACAGCCGCTGCAAAAGGTTCCTGACGGACAGACGCCGCGCCATGTCGCGATCATCATGGACGGCAACGGGCGATGGGCGCAGGCGCGCGGCCTGCCACGCACCGAAGGGCACCGCCGCGGCGTCGAAGCCCTGCGCCGGACGGTGCGGGCAGCCAGCGACCTCGGCATTTCCTATCTGACGATCTTCAGCTTCTCGACAGAGAACTGGCGCAGGCCGGCCATGGAGGTCAGCTTCCTGATCGCCTTGTTCAAGCGTTTCGTGCGCAACGACCTTGCCGAGCTTCATGCCGCCAACGTGCGGGTCCGCATGATTGGCGACAGGGCCTCGACGCCGTCCGACATTGTCGAACTGATCACGCAGGCGGAAGAACTGACCAGGGGAAATACCGCGCTGACGCTCGTGATTGCCTTCAACTACGGTTCGCGTGACGAGGTCGTGAGGGCAACGAACCGCCTGATCGCGGCACGCCTCGCCAGCGGCGACACCAGCCCTGTCACATCCGACGATCTTTCGATGCACCTCGACACGTCCGACATGCCGGATCCCGATCTGGTCATCCGGACATCAGGTGAGTTGCGCTTGTCGAACTTCCTGATGTGGCAGTCGGCCTATGCCGAGTTCGTGTTCACGCCTGTGCTGTGGCCCGATTTCGACCATCAGGCGCTTGAGGCCGCGATCGATGAATTTCGCATGCGGGACAGGCGTTTCGGCGGGCTTGCACAGAAAGCAGTGTAAATGTCCGGCAGGTTGGTTGCCGGGTTTGCACGCATTCCGCCAATCTGCCAGACTTCGTGACCGGTCACATGAGTGGCCGCAGGAACTCTTCCATGTCCGGTGACGCTCCCCTGGCCGTGCCTCCACGCAGCGAACTCAGCCTCAGGATCATGTCCGCTCTGGTCATGGTGGGCGTGGCGGTGTTCACGCTCTGGACGGGCGGGTGGCCGTTTGCGCTGCTGTGGACGGTCGTCGGCGTCGTGGCGGCGATCGAGTGGCTGAAGATTGTCCAGCCCCAGGCTGGTCTGGCGGCCCGCGGCACTGTCGTCGTCGGCACGGCTGCCGCTGGGGTGGCCGCATTCCATGGCCTCGAAGCTGCCGCCATCGCTGCCTGCCTGCTGGCTGCCGGCGTGATCATGGCAACAGCGCCGGCACGGGTCAGGCTGGTCGCTGGTGCGGGCGTTGTCTACGCCGTTGCCATCGCGGTTGCGCCAATCATCGTTCGGGCGGAGCCTGCGCTGGGTCTTGCGTTGATCGCGTGGTGTTTCGCCGTGGTCTGGTCGACCGATGTCGCGGCCTACTTCACGGGCAGGGCATTTGGCGGGCCGAAGCTGTGGCCGTCCGTCAGCCCGAAGAAAACCTGGTCAGGCGCGGTCGGCGGGGCGTTGGCTGGCATCGTGGCCGGCTTGCTCGTCGCGTGGATCGCGCGCAGGCTTGGCGCGAGTTGGACGCTCGGGTTTCCTGGCACGGCGGCCTGCGCCTTGCTGGCATCAGCCGCCGGGCAACTGGGCGACCTGCTGGAATCGTCGCTCAAGCGCTATTTCGGTGTCAAGGACTCAGGCTCGATCATTCCGGGCCACGGCGGCGTGCTCGACCGGCTGGACGCATTCGTGGTTGTCGTCACGCTGGTGGCGATTGCCGTCGCCATCTGGCGCTAGGACCGGTCCATGCGCCGCATCAGCATCCTGGGCGCCACCGGCTCCATCGGCCATTCGGTCCGCGATGTCGTGCTCGCGAATCCGGGCCAGTTCACTGTCGAGGCTGTGGTTGGCGGTCATGATGCGCGCAGGCTCGCGGAAGCGGCGAGGGCACTCGATGCGCGCTATGCGGCTCTGGCCGATGATCGCGGCTTGCAGGACCTGCGCAGCCACCTGTCCGGCACGGGCATCGCGTGCGGGTCGGGCGCGGGCGCGGTTGACGAGGCCGCCCGGCGCGATGCCGATCTCGTGGTTGCCGCCATCAGCGGCATCGCCGGCTTGCGTCCAACGGTGGCGGCGCTTGCGCCGGGCCGACGGATCGCACTGGCCAACAAGGAGACGCTGGTCTGCGCGGGCACGTTCTTCATGGCGGAGGCGGCACGCATCGGCGCAACGATCCTGCCGCTCGACTCCGAGCACAATGCCGTTGCCCAGGCCCTCGCGGGCAGATCGCTCGACGATGTGGCCAGGATCACGCTCACGGCATCTGGCGGCCCGTTCCGCACCTGGAGCCTCGAGCAGATCAGGACGGCCCGCCGCGAGCAGGCATTGAAGCATCCCAACTACAGCATGGGCGCGAAGATCACCGTCGATTCAGCAAGCCTGATGAACAAGGGCCTCGAACTGATCGAGGCCCACCACATTTTCGGCATCGAGCCTCGGCGCCTTGCGGCCCTGGTGCATCCGGAGCAGGTTGTGCACGGCCTTGTCAGCTTCAGCGACGGAAGCGTCATCGCCGGCATGGCGCAGCCGGACATGAAGGTGCCGATTGCCGACTGCCTCAGCCACGGCCGGCGGCTGAACAGCAACATCCGGCCGGTCGATCTCGCGGAGGTCGGCACGCTGACCTTCGAAGCGCCCGACCTTTTGCGGTTTCCATGCCTGGCATTGGCCATCGGCGCCATGGAACAGGGCGGCGGTGCGACGTTGATCCTCAATGCCGCCGACGAGGTTGCGGTGGCCGCGTTTCTGGGTGGGGGTCTCAATTTTGGCCAGATTTCCGAGTTCGTGTCGGAAATCATGGACAAGATGACGCGAGCCGACATGGCGGCGCCGTCTTCTGTTGAAGATGCGCTCGCAATCGACCATATGACCCGAGAGGCGGCGCGCACCATCGCGGCAAGCCGATTTGGACTGCGGCTGTGATGACGCCGGCGGGGATGTGGGCCAAACAGGCGCGTGACCCTTCCGCGCATCTGCAAGGGTGAGACGGACATGGACGTTTTCGGGTCTCTTTGGGCTTTTGGCTCCAACTTCCTGTTCTACATCGTCCCGTTCCTGTTCATCCTCACCGTGGTGGTGTTCGTGCATGAGTACGGCCACTACAAGGTCGGGCGCTGGTGCGGCGTGGACGTCACGACGTTCTCCATCGGATTTGGCAAGGAATTGTTCGGCTGGACCGACAAGCACGGCACAAGGTGGCGTTTCGCTGCGATTCCGCTCGGCGGCTATGTCAAGTTCGCAGGAGATGCCAACGCGGCCAGCGCGCCCGATGCCGATGGCATGGCCAACATGACCGAGGAAGAGCGCCGGCGCACATTGCCAGGCGCAACGCTGGCGCGCCGCTCGGCGATTGTCGCGGCGGGTCCGGTCGCGAACTTCATCTTTTCGATCCTCGTTTTCGCCGCCATCGTGATGGCGTTCGGCAAGAGCACGATCGCGCCCCGTGTCGACCGCGTGAGCCCCGCCAGCGCCGCCGAGCGCGCCGGCATTGCCAGCGGAGATCTGATCGTATCGATCGAAGGCAGCGCCATGTCGACCTTCGACGAAGTGCGCCGCGTGGTCAGCATCAACGCCGAGAACAAGCTCAGCTTCGTCGTCCTGCGCAATGGCGTTGAAGTGCCCATCGACGTCGTTCCGGCCCTTGTCGAGCGCAGGAATCCGTTGGGCGTCGAACGTCTCGGCGTGATCGGCGTGACGGCAGCCAACCGGCCGGAAGACGTGAAGCAGGTGAGCTACGGCCCCGTCGCAGCGCTTGCTCACGGCGTCACCGAAAGCTGGTTCATCATCACGCGCACCTTCGACTATCTCGGCAAGCTGATCACCGGACGGGAAAAGGCCGATCAGTTGTCGGGCGTCATCCACATCGCCGAAGTATCCGGCCATGTCGCATCGACCGGCGGAGTGTTGTCCCTGATCACTCTGGCGGCGGTTCTGTCGGTGTCCATCGGGCTGATGAACCTGTTTCCGATTCCGATGCTCGATGGCGGACATCTGATGTTCTATGCCTTCGAAGCGCTGCGCGGGCGTCCTCTCAGCGAGCGGGTTCAGGAGTATGCCTTCAAGGCGGGCATAGCGTTCGTTCTGATGCTGACGGTTTTCGTGACCTGGAACGACATCACGCGCATTGTCACAAGAGGGGCCGCAGGATGACGCTTCGGCGCTCGCAAGACGTCACGTGGCGTTGATGCCACGGCACAGGACAAACTGTTTTTTTGGCGGCAATGGTTGTTTGCTTCCCGTTGGAAACTTTGTAGAAGCAATTTGACTCGTATGCTCTGCAGCCGGAGATACCCGGCGTGTGGTTAACGGACGGTGTATTGATCCAATGATGACGACGGTGACGAACCGCCGCCTCGCGGCCAGACTGAAAATGTCGACCGCAGCAGGTATCGCGATGCTGGCCTTCACAGGCACTGCCGCGCTCGCTCAAGCAGTTGTTGTGCAGGGCAATCGCCGTGTCGACGCTGAAACGATCCGCGGATATGTTGGCCGCGGGGGCTCTCCGGATGCCATTCGCAGCGAGTTGCTGGGAACCGGCTTGTTCTCGGACGTGCGTGTGTCGCGCCGCGGCTCGCAGACCCTGGTATCTGTCCGCGAGAATGACTCGATCAACAACGTTGCCTTCGAAGGCAACCGCCGCATCAAGAGCGAATTGCTGGCAGGCGAGGTTCAGTCCCGCTCGCGCGGCCCGATCAGCGACACGCTGATCGCCTCTGACGTCGAGCGCATCCGCAATGTCTATCGCCGGTCCGGCTATGGCGTGACCGTGACGTCGCGTCTGGTCGCGCTGCCGAACGGCCGCTCCGACGTGGTCTTCACGATCGCAGAGGGTTCTAAGACCGGCGTCTTGGAAATCAATTTTTCCGGCAATTCCGAGTATGGAAACTCCAGGCTCAAGGGCCTGATGACGACCACCGAGATGAACCTCCTGAGCTGGTTCAAGACGACCGATGTCTATGATCCGGACCGTGTCGCGGCTGATCTGGAACTGGTGCGCCGCTTTTATCTGCGCAACGGCTATGCCGATTTCCGCATCGTCTCCAGCGATGCGCTCTTCAGCGCCGAGCGTGGCGGCTACGTTCTGAACATCGTAGTCGAGGAAGGTCCGCGTTACCGGGTCTCCGGCGTGCAGGTGTCGTCACGCTTGCGCGACATTGACCCTGACAGCCTGCGCCGGGTTATCTCGACCAACGATGGTGACGTCTACAATGCCGAAGCGGTGGAGCGGTCGCTGGCGGCGATGACGGTCGAAGTCGCACGCCGTGGTTACGCGTTCTCGCAGGTGCGTCCGGCCGGCCAGCGCAACCCGGCCAACCAGACGGTGTCGATCGAGTACGTGGTCGACGAAGGTCCGCGCGTTTATGTCGAGCGGATCAACATTCGCGGCAACACGCGCACGATGGACCATGTCATCCGCCGCGAGTTCGATCTGGGCGAAGGCGATGCCTACAACAAGGTGTTCATCGACCGGGCCGAGCGTCGGCTGAACAACCTCGGCTACTTCAACCGGGTCCGGATCACCAACGAGCCCGGCAGCGCGCCGGATCGTGTGGTCGTCAATGTGGATCTCGAGGACAAGCCCACCGGTTCGTTCTCGATCGCGGGCGGCTATTCGACGTCCGATGGCTTCATCGGCGATGTCTCGCTGTCGGAATCGAACTTCCTCGGTCGTGGCCAGTTCGTGCGCATCGGCGGATCGCTCGGTCAGCGCAGCAACGGCATCGAGTTCTCGTTCACCGAGCCGTATTTCATGGGCCAGCGCATCGCCGCCGGTTTCGACCTGTTCTCCAAGTTCAGCGACAACTCGTCGACATCGCGTTACACGAGCCGCAACACGGGCTTCACCCTGCGTGCGACCTTGCCGATCACGGAAGAGTTTTCGGTCACGCCGCGGTATTCGCTCTTCCAGACCGAAATCAAGGTTCCGAACACGACGAGCCAGCCTTACAACGACTGCTCGATCGTGGTGCCTGGGCAGGCGGATGTCCGCGGCGGGGTCATCCTGCCGGCCAACAACACCGGCCTGTCGGATTGCATCCTGAACGGCGAAGCATCGGTGGCGATCAAGGAAGCCCGCGGTTCGCGGATCACGTCGCTCGTCGGTCTGACCTTTGCCTACAACTCGCTCGACAACAGCAAGAATCCCCGCAATGGCTTCTACGCGGAGTTGAGGCCGGAAATCGCCGGTCTCGCCGGTGACTCCAAGTTCGTGCGCGTGTCCGGCGAAGCCCGCTATTACCGCGAAGTCTACGAGGATGTCGTCGGCTTCGTCCGCCTTCAGGGCGGCCACACCATGGGCTTCGGCAGCGACAAGCTGCGCATCATCGATCATAACTTCCTTGGACCATCGCTTGTCAGGGGCTTCGCGCCATCCGGCATCGGCCCGCGCGACGTGTCCGATATTGCCGGCGCCAAGACCGGTGCGCTGGGTGGAACCACGTATTTCGGCGGCAGCGTCGAAGTGCAGTTCCCGATTCCGTTCCTTCCGAAGGAAATCGGGCTGCGCGGCGCGGTCTTCGCCGATGCGGGAACGTTGTTCAACTTCGACGGCGGCAAGAACGTGGCAGGCGCCTGTCCGAGCGGCTCGAACGCCCGGTTCTTCGATGTGAACCGCAACGGCGTGGTTGACGGCGGCCCTGCCGGCGTCAGCGAAGTCGCCTGCGTGCGCGACAAGAACATGCTGCGCTCATCCGTCGGCGCCAGCATCCTCTGGCAGTCTCCGCTCGGGCCGATCCGCTTCGATTACGCCTATGCGCTGACGTATGACAAGGGCATCCTGCCGGCTGGCGGCGGCGCCCGTTATGGCGGCGACCGCCTGCAGGCCTTCCGCTTCTCGGGCGGCACCAGTTTCTGATGCCGATTTTCTGATTGTTGGAGGGGGCCTGCCCCCTCCGGATGCGATATCGATGCCAGCGCCCGTATTCTTTCATGATGTCCGGTCGCTGACGCTTGCAGAAGTCGCCGAACTGTCCGGCGCTGCCTTGCCCCCCGGCACAGAAATGTCTGCCTCGATTGCGGCCATCAGACCACTTGATGAAGCTGGTCCCGCCGATCTAGCCCATTTCGACAATCCCCGTTACATCGATCAACTGACGACGACCCGGGCAGGATTTGTCCTTGTGTCGAAGCGCTATGTCGCGCGTGTGCCGACCAGCGCAGTTGCCTTGGAATGCCCCGACCCGCAGCGCGCCTACGCCAGGTGTCTTGCAGCCCTTATTCCGGAGGCTGTGCGGCCGGCCTCGTTTTTCGGTGGCGACGGCATCAGTCCGCTCGCGGTGATCCATCCGAGTGCGCGGCTCGAACGCGGCGTCATCGTTGATCCAGGCGTGATCATCGGACCGCGCGCCGAAATCGGCAGCGGCAGCCTCATCAGTGCGCAATCCGTCATCGGGCCGGACGTCAAGCTCGGGCGCGACTGCGCAGTGGGACCGAATGTGTCCATCCAGCACGCGCTGATCGGCAACAGGGTGATCCTTCACCCCGGCGTCCGCATCGGGCAGGACGGGTTTGGCTTCGCGATGGGGCCGAACGGACATCTCAAGGTGCCGCAGGTCGGCCGTGTCATCATCCAGGACGATGTCGAGATTGGCGCCAACTCCTGCGTCGACCGCGGCGCAATTCGCGATACGGTCATCGGCGAAGGCACCAAGATCGATAATCTGGTGCAGATTGCCCACAATGTGGTGATCGGACGCCATTGCGTGATCGTGGCGCAGTGCGGCATCTCCGGATCGACAACCCTCGAGGACGGCGTCGTGCTCGCCGGGGCAGTCGCCGTGATCGGGCATGTCAGGATCGGGGCCGGCGCGCAGATCGGCGCGACCAGCAATGTGGCGACCGATGTTCCCGCGGGCGCTCGTTGGGGCGGCACGCCTGCAAAGCCCATTCGCGAATGGATGCGCGAAATCGCTATTGTCAATCAACTGGCAACGCGCAAAGAAAAGTCACCACGATCAGGCGGATCAGAGGATACATCCGAATGAACGACCTCGCGCAGACCACGCAGGCTGGAGCGCCGCGCGCGCTCGCAACAGCCGACATCCTGAAAATCATGCAGTTGCTGCCGCATCGCTACCCGTTCCTGCTGATCGACAAGATCATCGACATGGATGGCGACAATTCCGGCGTCGGCGTCAAGAACGTCTCGTTCAACGAACCGCAGTTTCAGGGCCACTTTCCACTCCAGCCCGTGATGCCCGGCGTGATGATCATCGAGGCCATGGCGCAGACGGCGGGCGCGATGTGCGTCTACGGGCGTGGTCCGGACAGGCCGCCGCCAAAGCTCGTCTATTTCATGACCATCGACGAGTGCAAGTTCCGTAAGCCCGTCGTGCCCGGCGACGTGATGAAACTGCACATGACCAAGCAACGCCAGCGCCGCAACATGTGGTGGTTCAAGGGCGAGGCAAAGGTCGACGGTGAGCTTGTCGCCGAGGCCATCATCTCGGCCATGCTTGTCGAGAACGACGCCTAGAGCACGCCACGAAAAAGCGGCAACGGTTTTTCGCAGAAGGCATGCTCTGAATTGTTGTGATCGATCACATCGTCCGGTTTTTGGCGTTTCCGTCAAGATCGGCCGTGATCCAGAAATCGTTGAGGCACATGCCCATTCATCCCACCGCGCTTGTTGCATCCGATGCCCGCATCGGGCAGGGCGTGAGCATCGGCCCCTTTTCGGTCATTGGTCCGCATGTCGAGATTGCCGACAATTGCGAGTTGATGAGCCATGTCGTGGTGGAAGGACACACCTCGATCGGGGAGGGCACACGCATACATCCGTTCGCGGTGCTCGGCCACGGCCCGCAGGATCTGAAACCGGCGGCGGAGGCTTCGCGGCTGACCATCGGCCGGAACTGCATCCTTCGCGAGCACGTCACGATGAACAACGGCACGGCGCGGGGAGGGGCACATACCCGCGTGGGCGACGACTGCTTCTTCATGGTCAACGCGCATGTCGCCCATGATTGCATCGTCGGCAACAAAGTGACCCTGGTCAACAACGTGATGCTCGCCGGCCATTGCGAGATCGGCGACAACGTCATCATGGGTGGCGGCTCGGCGGTTCATCAATTCACGCGGGTCGGACACAATGCCTTCATCGGAGGCCTTGCCGCCGTCGAGCATGACGTGATCCCCTATGGCATGGCCCTCGGCAACCGGGCCTATCTTGGCGGCCTCAACATCATCGGCCTCAAGCGGCGCGGCGTTACCCGCGCCGACATTCACGCGCTGAGGCACGCCTTTCGCATCCTGTTCGATGCGTCTCGTCCAATGCAGGAGCAGATTGCCGCCGTCGAGGCCGCTTACCCGGACCAGGCGGTGGTCGCCGAGGTGCTTGCGTTCGTCAAGGCGCGCGGCAGGCGGGCGCTGCTGACGCCGCGCTCAGGCCAAAGACCGGATGCTGCAGGCGACACGCCGGCGGACGCAGGCACGTGACGGAGGGCACGCCGCGGTCGGTCGCGATCATCGCCGGATCGGGCGCCTTGCCGCTGCATGTCGCCAGAAGCGCGCACGATGCCGGCTCCAAGGTCTTCATTGCCGCTCTGGCCGGCTCCGCGAAAAGTGGCGATTTTGCCGGTTTTGACTGTGAAAGCTTCGGGCTTGGCCAGTTCGGGGGGTTGTTCAAGGCGCTTCACGCGCGCGGCATCACCCATGCCGCGTTCATTGGCGGCGTGGTCAGGCCGGGCTTCAGGGATATCAAGCCTGATTTCGGCTTGCTCAAGCACCTCGGCGCGATGCCGGGCGCCTTCAGGAAAGGCGATGATGGGCTCCTGAGCGCCATCATCGGCGTCATCGAGGCGGAGGGCATCGAGGTGATCTCGGCTCTCGAGATTGCTCCTGATCTGGCGCTCGCCAGTCCAGGCATCATCACGACATCACGGCCAACACCTGATGCCGAACTGGAGATCATCCTCGGCCTTCGTCTGATCGAGACCTTGTCGGAGTTCGATGTCGGGCAATGCGTCGTCGTCAGCGACGGCCGCCCCGTGGCGATCGAGGGCGCGGAGGGCACCGACGCCATGCTGGCCAGGGTCCGCGACATGCGCGTCAACGGCCGCCTCAAGCGCGAGACCGGCGGCGGCGTGCTGGTCAAGACGCCAAAGCGAGGGCAGAACATGCGCGTCGACATTCCAACGATCGGGCCTGCCACCGTGCGCCATGCGGCTGAGGCCGGCCTGCAGGGCATCGCGATCTCGGTCAGGACCGTTCTGCTGGCGGAACGCGCCGAAACGGTTGCGCTGGCCAATCAGCTTGGCCTCTTCATCGAGGCGAGGGCATGATGGCGTCCGATGTCGTCGACATGCCGCCCTTCCGCCTGTTCGTCGTCGCGGGCGAGGCATCAGGCGACAATCTCGCAGCGCATTTCATCGAAGCACTTCGGCGGCGTTTGTCGCCGCGACCCGTCGAGGTGTTCGGCATCGGTGGCCCGGCGCTCCGGCAACTGGGCCTGATCTCGCGCTTCGAGCAGACCGACATCCAGTTGATGGGTTTGGTCGATGTGCTGAAAAGCCTGCCCACGGTGCTGTCACGGATTTCGGAAACCGCCGATGCCGTCGAGGATTTGAGCCCAGATCTGCTGCTGACCGTGGATGTGCCGGATTTTTCCATGCGCGTGGCACGGAAGGTCCGGCGGCGGGCCCCGCACATACCGATCGTGCATTGGGTTGCGCCCACGGTCTGGGCCTGGCGGCCGGGCCGCGCCAAGGCAATGAAGCCGCATGTCGATCGGTTGCTGGCGTTGCTGCCGTTCGAGCCGGAGGTTTTCAGGCGGCTTCAAGGCCCGCCCACGACCTATGTCGGGCATCCCCTGCTCGATATCGCCGGCGCGATCAGGCCAAACGACGACGAGAAGCGGATACGTGACAATGCCGCAGCGCCTGTCATCCTGGTGCTGCCGGGCAGTCGGCGCTCAGAGATCAAATACCTGCTGCCTGTGTTCCGCGACGCGCTGCGCCTGATCGCAGCAAGCTGTCCACACGCTCGTTTCGTCATACCGGCAGTCCCGCATCTGGCGAAGATGATTTCGGACGATGTGGCCGGATGGGGCATCAAGGCCGAAATCGTGCTCGGAGAGGAGGCGAAGCGCGCTGCCTTCCGCCGCGCCCGGGTTGCCCTGGCCGCATCGGGAACAGTGACGCTCGAATTGGCCCTGGCCGGCATTCCGCTGGTCGGCGCCTATCGCGGACAGGCGTTCGAAGCCTGGCTGGCCGGCAAGATCGTGACGAGCCACAGCGTGCTGATGTGCAACCTCGTGCTGCAACAGAACATTGCGCCCGAGTTCATGCAGAACGCAGCCACGCCAGCCGCTCTTGCCTCAGCCCTGACGGCACTGATCCCGGATGGCGCGCCGCGGCAAGCCCAGATCGATGCTTTTGCAAAACTCGACCGGATCATGGCACTGTCAGGCGGGCAAACATCCGGCGATGCGGCGGTTGCGGTCGCCATGCAGCTTGTTGACGGTGATTGAGCATGAAAAAGGCGGGACAGGCCCGCCTTCTCCAATTGCTCGTTGATGATGTCCCGTCTTAGCGGCGCTTGCCGATCGGGGCGTAGTCGCGCTTGGTCGCGCCGGTATAGAGTTGGCGCGGACGGCCGATGCGCTGCGACGGGTCCTCGATCATCTCCTTCCACTGCGCGATCCAGCCGACCGTGCGCGCGAGTGCGAACAGCACGGTGAACATCGTGGTCGGGAAGCCCATGGCCTTCAGCGTGATCCCCGAATAAAAATCGATGTTCGGATACAGCTTCTTCTCGATGAAGTACGGGTCGGACAGCGCGATCCGCTCGAGTTCGATTGCCACATCGAGCAAGGGGTCATCCTTGATGCCAAGTTCGTTCAGCACCTCGTGGCAGGTCTTCTGCATGATCTTGGCGCGCGGGTCGTAATTCTTGTAGACGCGGTGGCCGAAGCCCATCAGCCGGAACGGGTCGTTCTTGTCCTTCGCCTTGGCGATGTATTTCGGGATGTTGTCGACATGCCCGATCTCTTCAAGCATCTTCAGCGCGGCCTCGTTGGCGCCGCCATGCGCAGGGCCCCAGAGACAGGCGATGCCCGCCGCGATGCAGGCAAACGGGTTGGCTCCCGACGACCCGGCCAGGCGCACGGTCGAGGTCGACGCATTCTGCTCATGGTCGGCATGCAGGATGAAGATGCGGTCGAGCGCCCGCGCCATGACCGGGTTGACCTTGTAGTCCTCGGCCGGCACCGCGTAGCACATGCGCAGGAAATTTGAGGAATAATCGAGGCTGTTGAGCGGATAAACGAAGGGTTGGCCGATCGTGTACTTGTAGGCCATAGCCGCAAGCGTCGGCATTTTCGCGATCATGCGCATCGACGCGATCATGCGCTGGGTCGGATCGGAAATGTCCGTCGAGTCGTGATAGAATGCAGACATGGCCCCAACGGCTGCAACCATGACGGCCATCGGGTGCGCATCGCGCCGGAAGCCCTGGTAGAACCGCGCCATCTGCTCGTGCACCATGGTGTGGCGCGTCACGCGATAATCGAAATCGGCTTTCTGGGCAGCCGTGGGCAATTCGCCATACAGCAGCAGGTAGCAGGTCTCGAGAAAATCGCCGTGCTCGGCAAGTTGCTCGATGGGATAGCCGCGATGCAGCAGGATGCCTTCGTCACCATCGATGAAGGTGATCTTGGACTCGCAACTCGCCGTCGAGGTGAAGCCCGGATCATAGGTGAACATGCCGGTCTGGCCATAGAGCTTGGCGATGTCGATCACGCTCGGCCCGATGGTGCCTTCCTTCACGGTGACGTCGACCTTGTGATTGTCAACAACGATATGCCCCGTCATTCCGCTCATCCTGTCCACCTTTCCCACCGGCTTGTCGCCGTCTCTTGTTCTCGTCGTCGCATGCTGTCTTGCGCGTGCGCACGACAGTGGTTTGACATTGCAGCGGTTTGACGCCGCAGTTCTCCGCGTTCAACCGGCGGCCACGCGTTCCATGGTCCACAGCTATCGTATTTGCCGCAGTGCAGCAACAGCGCCAAAAGTGTGAGCCGCCCAGCGCTCAGGCGGCCACGTCGGCTAGCCGGCCAAGGCACTCGTCGCGCCCCAGCACCGCCAGCACATCGAACAGACCCGGCGACGTCGTCTTGCCTGTCAATGCCGCGCGGAGCGGCTGCGCCACCTGTCCAAGTTTCAACCCGTGCGTTTCGGCAAAAACGCGCACCGCCGCCTCGGTGCTGCCGGCTGTCCACTCGCCAAGCGCCGACAAATCCCTGGCCAGAAGCCCGATCCGCTCGCGCGCGGCCGGATCAAGCAGGGCGGCCGCCTTGTCCTCGAGTGCCAAAGGCCTGACCGCATGGAGATAGGCAGCGCTGTCAAGCAATTCGACAAGGGTCTTCGCGCGTTCTTGCAGCCCCGGCATGGCTGCCGCGAACTTGCCGCGCAACTCGCCGGACAACGCCGGACCGAGGCCTCGCGGCGGTCCCAGCTCCGGCATCACCGCATCAAGCGCTGTCAACAACTCATCGACGCTGGCGCCGCGCATGTAGATGCCGTTCAGGTTCTCGAGCTTGGCGAAATCGAACCGCGAGGCTGATCGTCCGATCGCCGGAAGATCGAAAGCCGCAATCATCTCGTCAGTCGAGAAGGTTTCCTGGTCGCCATGCGCCCATCCAAGCCGCACCAGATAGTTGCGCAGCGCCGCCGGCAGATAGCCCATCGAGCGATAGGCATCGACGCCGAGCGCGCCATGGCGCTTCGAGAGCTTGGCGCCGTCCGGGCCATGGATCAGCGGGATATGCGCCATGACCGGAACGTCCCAGCCAAGCGCACGGTAAATCTGCGTCTGGCGCGCCGCATTCGTGAGGTGATCATCGCCGCGAATGACATGCGTCACGCCCATGTCGTGATCGTCGACGACCACAGCAAGCATGTAGGTCGGTGTTCCATCCGAACGCAGCAGGACGAGATCGTCCAGATCCTTGTTCTGCCAGGTCACCTTGCCCTGCACCTGATCCTCGACGACGGTCTCGCCGTCGAGCGGCGCACGCAAGCGGATGACCGGCCTGACGCCGTCCGGTGCGGTGGCCGGGTCCCGGTCACGCCAGCGGCCATCGTACTTCATCGGCCGGCCCTCCTTGCGGGCCAGTTCGCGCATCTCGTCGAGTTCCAGCGAGCTCGCGTAGCAATGATAGGCGCAGCCGTTTGCAACCATGCCGCGGGCGACCTCGGCATGGCGGGCCGCGCGCGCGAACTGGAAGATGGGCTCGCCATCCCATGTGAGCCCGAGCCATTTCAGGCCGTCGACGATGGCGTCGATCGCGGCCTCGGTCGAGCGCTCGCGGTCTGTGTCCTCGATTCGCAGCAGCATCTTGCCGCCAGAACGCTTCGCATAGAGCCAGTTGAACAAGGCGGTTCGTGCCCCGCCAATGTGCAGGAAGCCGGTGGGCGAAGGTGCAAAGCGCGTGACAATCGGCTTGGACATGGGCTCGAACTCTTCCGGAAACAGGTCCCGCGCCTGAATGGCGTCAGCGTCGCCGACGGCGGGATGTCTGTGAACCCGGTCGGTAACCAGAGTCCACTTTGTGCGGGCCGTGCTCTAGCATGAGGGAACATGGAAGGTAAGCAGCCCGTCGACGGCAAGGACAACAACCGACGCCGCACCCGGGCGGCGGCAACCGTCATGTGGCTGGCGCCAGGCACCGCTATCAACTGGCGGCTGCGCGGCATGTTGCTTGCGGAACATTGGCGCGCGAGGCTGGATGCCGCCGTCGAAAGCGAAACCGAGCGCCGAACCTGGTTCAACTGGCTGCCGGTGGCGTTTGGCTGCGGGATCGCCGCGTATTTCGTGGCCGACCGCGAGCCGTTGTGGTGGGGTCCGCCGCTGGCGCTGACGATCTTCGGCGCATTGGCCTTCACGGTGCGCGCAAAGGCCGTTGCCTTCGCTGTTATGCTCGCGCTCGCTGCCGCCTCGGCAGGCTTGTTCATGGCTGGCCTGCGCACCGAGCGCGTCAGGGCGCCTGCCATCGAGCGGACGACGATCGCGAAGCTGAGCGGTTTCGTCGAAGCGGTGGAGGAGCGCACCGGCGACATGCGGCTGGTCGTGGCGGTGACGTCGTTCGGCGCGCTTGCAGCCAGCGAATTGCCCCATCGGGTCCGCGTCACCGCTCCGAAGAGCGCAGTCTTGGCCGGCGAACACCTGACATTCACAGCGCGGCTGATGCCGCCACCCGAAGCCGCGCGTCCCGGCGGTTATGACTTTGCGCGTGACGCTTACTTTCGGGGAATTGGCGCAGTCGGTTCCGGACTTGGCCGGATCGAACGCACGCCGGAGCTTAGCCCCGCGCCACGGATCGTGCGGCTCAACGCAAGTATCGACATGGCACGGAACGCGATGACGGAGCGGATCGCGACGCTGATCGGCGGGCAGGCCGGCGCCGTCGCCGCAGCCCTCGTCACAGGCAAGCGCGGGCTGATCTCCGACGAGACCAACGACATCCTGCGCGGAGCCGGCATCTATCACATCGTCTCCATTTCGGGGCTGCACATGGTCCTGGCGGCCGGCGCGATCTTCTGGATGGTTCGCGCCATTCTTGCGCTGTTTCCGGCGATCGCGCTGACCTGGCCCGTCAAGAAGGTCGCGGCTGTGTGCGCCATGCTGGGGGCCACCGCGTACTGCATTTTTTCGGGGTCGGAGGTGGCGACCGAGCGATCGCTGATCATGACCTTGATCATGCTGGGTGCGATCCTCGCCGATCGGCCAGCGCTCAGCATGAGAAACCTGGCGCTGGCGGCCATGGTGGTTCTGGCGCTGGAACCCGACGCCATGCTCGGGCCAAGCTTCCAGATGTCCTTCGGCGCCGTGGCGGCGCTCATCGCCTTTGCGGAATGGCAGCGTCGGCGTGTCAAGCCGGACAAGGCCGAGCCGGGCCTCGTCGGCCGCGCCATCAGGTCGGTGCAGCTGGGTCTCGCCGGAATGTTCATCACGTCGGTGCTGGCCGCGCTGGCAACCGGGCCTTTCGCGGCGTTCCATTTCCAGACGTACAATCCGTTCGGATTGCTGGGCAACATGCTGGCGCTGCCGTTCGTTTCGCTGATCGTCATGCCTGCTGCGGTTGCAGGCGCGCTGCTCTATCCGCTCGGCCTTGACGCCGTTGCCTGGTGGCTCATGGGTCTGGCGACTGCGCCCGTCCTCGGTGTGTCGAGCTTTGTCGCCGGCCTTGGCGGGTCGACGCAGATCGTGCCCGCCTACGGCAAATTCGCAGTCAGTTGCTTCGCCGCAGCCCTCATTCTGTCGACGCTGCTCAGCACATGGCTGAGGCTTTTCGCCATCCTGCCATTGGCGCTTGGCGTCGGCTTCGCCGCGAACCCGCAACGCGCCGACATTTTCATCGACCGCGACGCCGCCGGCGTTGCAGCCCGAAAAGCCGATGGTCGACTTGCCGTCATGGGCCGGCCCGGTTCGTTCGTGTTGGAACAATGGCTGAAAGCCGATGGCGACAACCGGAAACCCGACGACAACTCGATCAGGCAAGGTGCTGCCTGCGACCCTGGCGGCTGTGTCGTCACGCTGCCGGACGGCAGGGCCATTGCGTGGTCGCGCGACCCTGCGACGGTCAGCGAAGACTGCGCCCGTGCCGACCTTGTCGTCACGCCGCTGCGCTGGGATGGCGCCTGCGCAGCCCTGATGGTGGATCGCCGCACGCTCGACCGCTTCGGCTCCATCGCGGTCAAGTCGACGCCGGGCGGTCTGGTTGCGACCACGAGCCGCAACCCCGATGCCCCGCGCCAATGGACGCGGAAGGAGCCACCACCCCGGGCGCTCGCCACACCTGCGGCGGCGGTGCCCGTGGCGGACGAGGACATCAATAGCGCCGAACGAGACTGACGAGCTTGCCCTGGATCTTGACCTGATCCGGCCGCAGAACGCGCGTCTCGTAACTTGGGTTCGCTGCCTCGAGCGCGATCGACGTGCCGCGCTTGCGCAAGCGCTTCAACGTCGCTTCCTCGTCGTTGATCAGCGCCACGATGATCTCGCCAGTGTTGGCGCTTTCCTGCTTGCGGATGACCACGGTATCGCCGTCGAAAATGCCGGCCTCGATCATCGAATCGCCCTGCACCTCGAGCGCGAAATGCTCGCCGCTGCCCAGAAGGTCGGGCGGCAGGGAAATCGTGTGGCTTCTGTTCTGGATCGCGGAAATCGGCGAGCCGGCCGCGATCCGCCCGAGCACGGGGATGGCGACATTGCGGCCGCTTTCGTCATCGAGAGACTTGGGCTGGGGCTGGCGGCCCAGACCGCCCTCGACCACGCTCGGATTGAAGCGGGGCCGCGCGGTCGGCGCAATGCTCGCATCCGGCATCTTGATGACTTCGAGCGCCCGAGCCCGATTGGGCAGGCGCCGGATGAAGCCGCGCTCTTCCAGCGCCATGATCAGGCGGTGAATGCCGGACTTCGACTTGAGGTCGAGCGCGTCCTTCATCTCGTCGAACGAGGGCGGAACACCCGCCTCGCGCAGCCGCTCATGAATGAAGCGGAGCAGTTCGTGTTGCTTGCGTGTCAGCATCGAAACCCCATCGGGGATCACCCCGGGTCAGTCGTGTGAATCAAAAACGTAACGTGAACATCAATACATGTTCCCCCTGTGTTCCGCAAGCCCTTCTGCAGGACACTCGTCGCGCTCAGAGGCGGATGATCTCGCAGGGGTCACCGGCGGCAGCGGCGGGCGCGTGGGCCGGGCGGACAAGAAGCGCGTCGGCGGCCGCAAGCAGCCGCTGGACCGAACTGTCCTGCACGGGAAACGGCCTGACCAGCCAGTGGCCGTCGGCGGCGCGGCTCAGGCTGGCGCGCATGTAGTCCTCGCGCAGGTCATTGGCAGGCAGCGCGCTCGCCAGCCGCGCCGGCTCGCGCCCGTCTGCCTCCGCGTCGGGCTGACCGAGCATCTGCCGGATCAGCGGCGCGACGAACAGCAGGCCGCAGACCATCGACGAGACCGGATTGCCCGGAAGACCGATGCAGATGGTGCGGCCGCGCACGCCGAGCATGAGCGGCTTGCCTGGCCTGACGGCCACCTTCCAGAAATCGATCGAGAATCCCGCCTCCTTCAGCGCGGCCTGCACGAAGTCATGTTCGCCGACCGAAGCGCCGCCGCTGGTGATCAGGACATCGGCGCCATCGCTGGCGCGCATGATGGCGTCGCGGGTTGCCGCAAGCGTGTCGGGCACGATGCCATGATCGCGGGGCTCCCCGCCTGCGCGTCTCGCCATCGCCGCAAGCGCGATCGCGTTGGACGAGACGATCTGGCCGGGACGCAGGACTTCCCCTGGCATGACGAGTTCGTCGCCGGTCGACAGGAGCGCCACCTTTGGCCTGCGCCGAACTGAAAGCGCCACGTGCCCCATGCTCGCCGCGAGCCCGATGTGCCGGCCGTCGAGCACTGTCCCCGCGTTCAGCAGCGTGTCGCCGGTCTGAAAATCAAGACCGGCGAGGCGCACGAAACGGCCTTTGGGTTCGGCTTGCGTCGGCATGATCCGGGAGGCATCGACCACGCGGGCGTTCTCCTGGATCAGCACGGTGTCAGCGCCCACCGGCAGCATTGCGCCAGTGAAGATCCGCACCGCCTCGCCTTGATCGAGCACGCCATCGAACGGATGCCCCGCCGCCGATTGCCCGATCACGCTCAGCGCCCTGTCGATGTGCAGGTCGTCGCAGCGCACGGCATAGCCATCCATGGCGGAGGCAGAGAAAGGCGGCTGCGTCCTGAGCGCGGCGACATCGGCCGCCAGCGTGCGGCCGGCGCAGTGCTCGAGGCTTGCCGGCTCGGCATCCGCAATCGGCGTCGCCGCGGCCAGGATGCGCCGCCTGGCCTCCGCCGGCAACGTCATGCTCATGTCGCCGAACCGTCGCGCTCGTACACGCCGGACTTGCCGCCGGATTTGTGGTTGAGCTGGATCGCCTCAATGCGCATGGCGCGATCGACGGCTTTGACCATGTCGTAGATCGTCAGGCAGGCGACGGAGACGGCCGTCAACGCCTCCATCTCGACGCCTGTCTGCCCGGTGACGCGCACTTCCGCGCTCACCCGCACGCCAGGCAACGCCTCGTCGATCGACAGTTCGAGCGCGACCTTGGAGAGCGCCAGCGGATGGCAAAGCGGGATGAGTTCATGCGTGCGCTTGGCGGCCATGATGCCGGCGAGCCGCGCGGTGCCGAGCACATCGCCCTTTTTCGCGTCGCCCGCCTTGATGATTGCCAACGTCGAAAGCTCCATCACGACGGCGCCTTCTGCGGTTGCGCGCCGCGAGGTCACGGCCTTGTCGGCCACGTCGACCATGTGGGCCTGCCCGCTGGCGTCGAGATGGGTCAGCCTGCTCATGCCGCAGCCTCGGTGTCCGGTTCGCCCGTCAGGAGCGTCCGTGTCGCCAGCGCCACATCGGTCTGACGCATCAGGCTTTCGCCGACAAGGAATGTCTTCACCCGAGCCGCAGTCAGGCGAAGCAGGTCGGCATGGCCGAAGATGCCGCTTTCGCTGATGATGATGCGGTCATCCGCGATGGCAGGCGCAAGTGCCTCGGTCACGGCCAGATCGACCTTGAAACTGCGCAAATCACGGTTGTTGATGCCGATGAGACGCGAAGGCAGCATCAGTGCGCGATTGAGTTCGGCCCCGTCATGCACCTCGATCAGCGATGCCATGCCGAGATCTGTTGCCGTTTCCACCAACTCGCGCGCCTCCGCATCGCCGAGGCTGGCCATGATCACAAGGATGCAATCCGCCCCCCAGGCGCGTGCCTCGAACACCTGATAGGGCTCGAACATGAAATCCTTCCGCAAGGCAGGCAGGCCGCTGGCCGCGCGAGCCTCGCCCAGAAAAGCAGGCATGCCCTGAAAGGACGGCGTGTCCGTCAGCACCGAAAGACAGGCTGCGCCGCCATCGCGGTAAGCTTGCGCCAGGGACGGTGGATCGAAATCTGCGCGGATCAAGCCCTTGGACGGACTGGCCTTCTTGATCTCGGCGATGAGCGCAAGCTCGCCCGCAGCATGCTTTGCTGTCAACGCGCCCACAAAATCGCGTGGGGCAGGGGCTGCACGCGCCAGCTTCTCGATTTGCGCAGGCGGAACGCGCGCTTTGGCCTCGGCGATCTCGATGCGCTTGTAGGCTTCGATGCGGGCAAGGATATCTGTCACGCGCGGCCGATCAAAGGTTGGAGGTTTGCACCAGCTTGGCCAGCGTGCCCTTGGCAGCGCCGCTGTCAAGCTTTGCCTCGGCCCTCGCAACGCCATCCTGCAGGGATTGGGCGGCTTGCGCCACCACCAGCGCGGCGGCGGCGTTGAAGACCGCGATGTCGCGATAGGCGTTGCGGGCGCCGTCAAGAACCGCGCTGAGCGCGGCGGCGTTGATGTCGGCGCTTCCGCCGCGCAGATCGTCAGGCCTTGCAACCGCAAGCCCCACCTCCTGCGGCGAGATCGTGAAGCTGCGGACGCTGCCGCCTTCCAGCGCCACCACATGGGTTGGCCCGGTCGTGGTGATCTCGTCAAGTCCGTCGCTGCCGTGCACGGCCCAAACGCGTTCGCTGCCAAGCGAGCGCAGCACCTCCGTCATCGGCCCAAGCCAGCTCTCGGCGAATGCGCCCAGCAATTGCCGCCTGACGCCGGCGGGGTTGGACAGCGGCCCGATCAGATTGAAGATCGTGCGCGTGCCCAGTTCGGTTCGCACGGGCGCGACATGACGCATCGAGGCGTGATGGGCAGGCGCGAACATGAAGCCGATCCCCGCGTGGTCGATGCACCGCTCGACAGCCGCAGCATCGATGCCGACCTTGACGCCAAGCGCCGCCAGCACATCTGCCGTGCCGGATTTCGACGAAGCCGCGCGGTTGCCGTGCTTGGCCACGGGCACCCCGCACGCCGCGACGATGATCGAGGCCAGCGTGGACACATTGTAGGACCCCGAATTGTCGCCGCCGGTGCCGACGATGTCGATGGCGTCCGGCGGGGCGGACACTGTCACGGCACGGGAGCGCAGGGCCGCCACGGCCCCGGCGATTTCATCGGTTGTCTCGCCGCGCACGCGCAACGCCATCAGGAAGCCAGCGGCCTGGGCTGGCGTGACTTCGCCTGAAAGAATCGTGTCGAAAGCGTCGCGTGCTTCTGCCGGTGTCAGGCTTGCGCCTGTCGCGACCTTTGCGAGAAATGGCTTGAACGTATCCATGTGCAGTCAAAACCTGGTCGGCAGGGCGGCGTCGGCGCGGGCCGGAGCCGCGGATGAGCGCTTCGCGTCGCGCCAGCTTGCGGCCATGTCAAGGAAATTTCGAATGATGATGGCCCCATGCTCGGACATGATGCTCTCGGGATGGAACTGCACGCCGCAGATCGGCTCGTCGCGGTGCTCGGCTGCCATGATCAGGCCGTCCGCAGTTTCCGCCGCGATGGTCAGGTCAGGCGGGCAGGAGGCCCGCTCGATCACAAGCGAATGATAGCGCGTCGCCTCGAACGGGCGATTGATGCCGCGGAACAGCCCGCGTCCGCTGTGCTGGATGGTGCTGATCTTGCCGTGCATTGGTGCAGGCGCCCGCACCACGTCGCCGCCGAAGGCCTGTCCTATCGCCTGCAAGCCGAGGCATACGCCGAAAATCGGCTTGACGCCCGGTGCTCCCCGCACGACATCGAGGCAGATGCCAGCTTCGTTCGGCGTGCAAGGCCCGGGTGACAGCACAATGGCGTCGGCCGGGTGCGCCAGCGCCTGTTGGGCCGTCATCGCATCGTTGCGCACCACCTCGACGTCGACGTCCTGCGCGCCGACAAGCTGCACGAGGTTCCACGTGAAGGAATCGTAGTTGTCGATCAGGAGCAGGCGCAAGGTCATCTTCCGCAGGTTGTGGCAAAGTGAATGCCTGCCATGTCCGCTGCGGTCAAGCGCTTCAGGGTTCGACATCGTTCCCGCGAACTGCAACGCGCAATGCAATCGAACCTGTTTGGCCAAGCCTCGCAATTCCGGCACGACCAGGGCAGCAACCGATGCTGCGGCTCCGCTTCGCGAAGCAACGTCGCGCTGGGGCGCAGCACTCGCCTGTTGAAGCGCGTGCAATCCCTGGGCATTGCGAAGGGACTGATTGTTTTCATCTCGAGGCCGTTTTCCGGCCGCGCGGTTTGGTTAACGAACTCAAGCAATACATCTGTCTATTTTGAGTGATCTTTTCACAGTCTATCGATTTTTCATTGCTATGCTTCTTGTGAGTTACCGATGGGCTCCCGAGGAGTTGAGAGATGAACCGCCATTTTCAAAGATTGCTCAGCCGTTTTGGCCGTGACGACCGGGGCAATGTCGCCATGATTTTCGGCCTCGCCCTTGTCCCGGTGATCGGCCTCGCCGGCGCTTCGGTGGATTACGGCCGCGCCTCGCAACTGCGCACGAAGATGGGCGCCGCTGCGGATGCGGCCGTGCTGGCGGCAGTCAAGGCGACCGGCAAGACCCTGGCCGAGCGCACCGTGATCGCGAATGCGGCCTTTGCCGCCAACCTGGGCTACGATTCAAGCCTGACCGGGGCGGCTGGAACGCTGACGGCGGTGAATGACTGGACCTATCGCTATCAGGTCTCGGCTGAATATCAGTACAGCGTGATCAAGGCGTTGCCGGGCGCCGGCACGAGCGCGCCCCTCTCGGTTTATGCCCAGGCGACGGATGGCGGGCTGTCCAAGCTAGAGATCGTCCTGGCGATGGACAACACCGGCTCAATGGGCTGGTCCAACAAGATGGTTGAACTCAAGCGGGCGCTTTGCGGCGATCCGAATTGCGCCAACGACAACCCAACCACCGGCTTCGTCAAGATCATGAAGGACGCTGCCCGCGATCCGGAGCAGATTCGGGTGGCGCTGGTGCCATTCGACACCACGGTTCGCGTGCCGCTCGATGTCCAGAACGCCGTGGTCGGCGGGTCCGACATCGCCGCGACGTTCAGCTACAACGGCGCTGGCTATTGCAACCCCAACCCGACGACCGCAAGCCGCGTCAGCTTGTCGCCGAGCAATGCCAGTCAGCCGACATGGCTCCGCTTTGCAGCCCGCGACAAGGACACCATTTCCTCGAACCGCAATTCGTCCAATGTCAACGTCGGCACGGGTTGCGGCGTTGGCCGCGTGACCCGCACCACCTGGCAAGGATGCTTGTGGGACAGGGATCAAGTGGATGATCTCGACACCAAGCCCAGCGGCGTCGATTCAGGCGACATCCGAACGCTATACCCTGCCGTCACCTGCCGCTCGAACGCGCTGGCGCGCATGATGTCGCTTGTCGACATCCGCACGAACACAACGCAGCTCGTCACAGCGCTGCGCAGCATGCAGCCGTCCGGAAACACGAACGTGACGATCGGCGCGACCTGGGGCGTCAGCATGCTGACGCCGGGACTGCCGCTCAGCACAGCGATCCCGCCGGAGCCAAATCTGACGCGATATCTCATTCTGCTGACCGACGGCGACAACACCGAAAACAAGACCAACGGCGGCTCGGGCCAGATCAACAATCGGACCGCGCTGGCGTGCGCCAATGCCAAGGCCCAGGGCATCGTCGTCTATTCGGTGCGGGTGATCGAAGGAAACCGGAACCTGCTGCGCAACTGCGCTTCGTCGCCATCGAACTACTACGAGGTCGCGAATGCCGCCCAGCTCACCGACGTGTTCGAAAACATCGCCAACCGGATCGGCTCGATCCGACTGACGCAATGAGATGCAGACGAACTGAAGACAGGGCACAAACCCCGGCCATAACGGCCGGGGTTTTTCATTGCCCGCGCCCGGCGACGGCGGCGAAGCGCACCGCTTCTTCCGCCGCCTTGAACAACGCCTTCGCCTTGTTGACGCATTCCTCGTGCTCGGCCTGATTGACGGAGTCATGCACGATGCCGGCGCCCGCCTGCACCGACATCACGCCATCCTTGATGATGGCCGTGCGCAGCACGATGCAGGTGTCCATCTCGCCGGTTGAACCGAAATAGCCGATGCAGCCGCCATAGGCCCCGCGCGCGTCATGTTCGAGTTCGTCGATGATTTCCATAGCGCGCACCTTGGGCGCGCCGGACACGGTGCCTGCCGGAAAGCCCGAGATCAGCGCTTCAAGCGCGTCCTTGCCCGGCGCGATGTCGCCCTCGACATTCGAGACGATGTGCATGACCTGGCTGTAGCGCTCGATGAAGAAGCGGTCGGTGACATTGACGCTGCCGATCTTTGCGACGCGCCCGACATCGTTGCGGCCCAGGTCCAGCAGCATCAGGTGCTCGGCACGCTCCTTGGGGTCGGCAAGAAGTTCAGCGGCCAGCGCCTCGTCCTCGCCCGGCGTCGCGCCGCGCCGCCGCGTGCCGGCGATGGGCCTGATCGTGACCTTGCCGTCGCGCAGCCGAACCAGGATTTCCGGGCTGGAACAGACGATCTGGAACGCCTCGAAATCCAGATAGCACAGGAATGGCGCCGGGTTCACCCGCCTGAGCGCCCGGTAGAGCGAGAACGGCGGCAACTGGAACGGCGTATCGAAGCGCTGCGAGAGCACAACCTGGAAGATGTCGCCCGCCTTGATGTAGTCCTTGGCGCGGTCCACCATGGCCGAATAGCCAGCCGGCGAGGTGTTCGACACCCCGACCGGCGGCACGAACCGGCTGACATCCGGCCGCGCATCGGCGGGCAGGGGGCCTTCAAGCGCGCGCACCACGGCATCGATCCTGTCGCGGGCGATTTCGAGCGCGGCACGGGCCGAGACGCCGGTCTCCGGCCTCACGGATGCCACAACCGACATCTCGTCCCTGACCGCGTCGAAGATCACCATCACCGTCGGACGGACAAGGATGGCATCAGGCAGAGCCGGACCGCTGGTTTTGCGCGCGGGCAGCCGCTCCATCAGACGCACCATGTCGTAGCCAAGATAGCCGAACAGCCCCGCCGCCATCGGCAGATCGATGCCCGCCGTATCGAGGCGGCTCAGGGCGATGACGTGCCTCAGGCTCGCGAACGCATCGCCAGGTTCGGGTGCGAACGCTGGCGAGGCAGCGAAAGGACGGGCCACGCTGACCTGCCCAAGCTCGCAGCGCCAGACCAGGTCGGGCTGAAGGCCGATCATCGAAAAGCGGCCACGGACCGCGCCGCCCTCGACTGATTCAAGCAGGAATGCCGCGCCCTTGGCGAAGCTGCGCAATTTCAGGAATGCGGCAACCGGGGTCTCGCAATCGCTGACCAGGACTTCGCGCAGGATTTGCCCGGCCCCGGCCTCGTAGCGCGCGACAAACCCCGCTTCGTCAAAAGCCGTGGGCATCCGCTGTCAGCTTTCACCGCCGCCGGTGGCATTGCGGAAGGTTGTCTGGTTGATCCGCACGCCAAGCCTTGTCTGCAAGCCTGAAACATACTGCGACAGCAGGTCGTCACCGATGGCGACGCCAAGTTGCTGGCTCACCGTTTCCGCCTCGTTCGTGGTGCGCAGGAACGGCGCGACAGTGGCCGACTGCACCTTGAACACCATGCGGCCGCGCAGGCTGCCAAGATCGGCCGAAGCTGCCGCGTTGACCGCCGTGCCGAACGCGACCGTCAGGACATTGGCGGGAAACTCGGGGATGCTGCTGGTGCGGGTGAGTTCAGGCGAGATGCTTGCGGCAATCCCGAGCGATGCAGCTATGGCTTCGAGCGCTTCGCCCTTGCCCAGCCGATCCGTGACCTCGCGTGCCTTGGCCTGCAGGCGGGTGGCCACCTCGTCCTGCCGCCATTGACTGGCGACAGCGTCGCGCACCTCGTCGAAACTGCGTTCGCGGGCCTGGTCAATGGCCGTGACATCATACCAGACGTAGCCGTTGTCCCGCGTGCGGACCGCCTCGTTGTCGGTGCCGACATCGGCGCGGAACATGGCCTCGACCACCTGCTCCAGCGCCGGGATGCCGGGCGCAGGACCGCCTGCCGCGAGTTGGCGCGTGCGGTCGATCGGCCCGAGCGCCGCCATCGTCAACTTCAACTCCTTTGCGATTTCGGCCAACGGCCGGGCGCCCGCGCGCATGTCCTCGATCTTGTCGTGCACCTCGCTCAGTGCCTGCACCGCGCGGCTGGTCGCGAGATCGCTGCGAACCTCGCCCGCCACCTCTGCAAGCGGCCTGACGCGCTCCGGCTCGATGGCCGTGACGCGCAGCAGCGCAAACCCGAACGCGCCTGGCACAGGCTCGCTCACGGCGTTGGCGGCAAGACCAAAGGCTGCCCCGGCCACGACCTGATCCAGCATCTCCGCGCGGGTGAAGGTTCCCAGCGTGAGGTCCGCCTCGGAAACGCTGCGCTCCTTCGCAACCTCGGCAAAGTCGCCGCCGGCGCGAATGCGCGCCAGAGCAGCGGCGGCATCGGCCTGGCTTGGGAACACGATCTGCTGCACCGTGCGGCGTTCCGGCGTGCCGAACCGCGCCTTGATGCGCTCGTAGTGCGCAGCCGCGTCGGCCTCCGCCACGCCAGACGGGTCAGCCAGCGTCTGCGGCGTCAGGGCCAGCACCTGCGCAGTCCGGTGTTCGGGCGCGCGGAAAGCCGCCTTGCGCTCTTCGAAGAACTTCTTCAGCACTTCCTCCGTCGGGGCGCCGATGTCACCGGCAGCGGCAGGCGGCAGTTCGATGTAGCTCAGGATGCGGCGTTCATTGCGGTGGCGATGGGCAGCTTCCTGAATGGCGACCGGCGCAGTGCTCAGCCCCGAAATCGCCTCGGCAAGCTGGTTCCGCACGATGGCCGTCCGTTGCTCGCGCACATAGCCTGCCTCATTCAGGCCGGCCTGGCGCAGAAGCTCGTTGAACATGGCGCGGTTGAAGTCTCCGGACGGCCCCCTGAAATTGGCATCCTCGACGATCGATCGCGCCACGGCAGCATCGCTGATGGTCAGGTTGCGCGCGGCGGCATCGGTGTTCAGGGCGGCCTCCGTCACAAGCCGGGACAGAACCTGCTGGTCGACGCCGAAAATGCGGGCCTGGGCGGGTGTGATGTTCTGGCGGAATTGCCGCGACAGGCGCTGGATCTCGTTCTGGTAGGCCGTGCGGACCGTTTCGATGTCGATTTCGGTCTTGCCGACAGTGGCGACCGTGTTGCGGCCACCGCCCCGGAAGATATCGCCGATGCCCCAGATCGCGAACGACCCGATCAGGAGCGTGAACAGCACCGCGACCAGCAACTTGCCAAGCCAAGTGCGGCCCGCATTGCGAATACCTTGCATCATCATGGCGGCAAACCGGCTCCGAATTGTCTCGCGGACTTATAGGCAGGCCATTCGCCGGCTGCAATCAGGCAATTGCGGTCAGGTTGCGCGCTTGATAACGATCTGGCCAGTCCGCAACCTGAGGAAGTTGATCATGGCCGCTGCCACCAAACCGCTTGTCGCAGGCAACTGGAAGATGAACGGGCTGAAGGCGTCGTTGGGCATCGCGGCCGAAATCGCGCGCGGGCTCGATGCCGACACGCGCAGGAAGGCCGATGTGTTGATCTGCCCCCCGGCGACGCTGCTGCATGCGATGTCCGCCGCCCTGATCGGCACAGGCGTCGCGACCGGCGGTCAGGATTGCCACGCCAGTGCCTCCGGCGCTTTCACAGGCGACATCTCGGCTGCGATGCTGGCCGACAGCGGCGCGTCCCACGTTATCGTTGGCCACTCCGAGCGTCGCACGCTGCGTGGCGAAACCAGTGCCGAGGTGAAGGCGAAGGCCGAAGCTGCCCTTGCAGCGCTGCTCATGCCGATCATCTGCATCGGCGAGACGCTTGCCGAGCGCGAAGCCGGCAAGACCATCGCCGTAGTCAAGAAGCAGTTGCGCGCTTCTCTTCCGGACGGAGCAGGGGGAGATCAAGTGGTTGTGGCCTACGAGCCCGTCTGGGCCATCGGCACAGGCAAGACCCCGACCGGCTCCGATGTCGCCGAAGTTCACGCCGAAATTCGCTCCGAACTCGGCAAGCTGCTCGGCAAGGCAGAAGCCGCGAAGGTGCGGGTGCTTTACGGCGGCTCGGTCAAGCCATCCAATGCGAGGGAATTGATGGCCCTGCCAAACGTCAACGGGGCGCTGGTCGGGGGCGCCAGCCTTCAGGCAGCGGACTTTCTGGCGATCGTGAAAGCGGTTGGGTGACATCCGGCATGTCAGTTATTCAAGTCCGTGACGCGACCGCCGCCGACGCAAACGAGTTGTGCGAGTTGATCAATGAAATCATTAATATTGGAGGAACGACCGCACATCAGGCACTTTTCAATCAAACGCGTTTCATCGATCACTATATCGAGGGCCAGCGTGTGCGCTCATGTGTGGTGGCTGTTGGCCCAGATGGCGGATTGCTTGGTTTCCAGGTGATCACTGAACACGACCAATTGCCACCTGATTGCGGCGATATCGGAACATTTGCGCGTGCCTCGTCGATCAAACGCGGCGTTGGCACGGCCTTGTTTGTTGTGACACGCGCCAAAGCGGAGGGCATGGGGCTGACTTCCCTGAATGCCACAATCCGTGTCGACAATGTCGGCGGTCATGCTTACTACGCGAAAATGGGCTTTGAAATTTATCATGTCGATGTCGATGTGCCTTTGCGGGACGGCACACGTATTGACCGAATCAGCCGCCGACTTCTGCTTGTCTGACCCATGCAAAGCCTTGGCAGCGCGCCACCCCCATGCTAATGCCGCGCCAATAGATCGGGCTGGCGCTTTGCCGGCCGAGTTCCCATTTGTGAGACCATGCAGTCAGTCCTCATCGTCGTTCATCTCATTGTCGTGGTCGCGCTCGTGATCGTCGTCCTGCTTCAGCGCTCGGAGGGCGGCATGGGGCTTGGCGGCGGTGGCGGTGGCGTGTCCGGCTTCATGACAGGGCGCGGGCAGGCCAACGCGCTGACGCGCACCACTGCGATACTCGCAGCCGTGTTCTTCGTGACGAGCATAACGTTGTCCGTTCTGGCGTCGCAGAACCGCGCGCCGCGCTCTATCCTGGACGGAGCCGCGCCGACCACCGTGCCCGGCGGGCCGGCGGCGCCCGCTCCGGCGGGCGGCAATGTGCTTGACCAACTCCGCCAGATGCAGGACCAGGGCGGCGCGCAGCCGCCAAGGCCCACAGCTCCGGCCCAGTGAGCAAGAGCCTTTCCATCAGGGGCCGGCGGAACCCAGGTTCTCCCGGCCCTTCTCTTTTGTGGACAAGTTGTTTCGGCACGGCGTCGATGCGCAACAAGCGCTCCCCGAATCGCGATCACATGATTAAGGCTCGAATCCCATGACCCGGTACATCTTCATCACCGGCGGCGTGGTCTCCTCACTTGGCAAGGGCATCGCGTCAGCCGCTCTCGGCGCACTTTTGCAGTCGCGTGGCTACAAGGTCCGCCTTCGCAAGCTTGACCCTTATCTTAATGTCGATCCCGGCACGATGAGCCCTTACCAGCATGGCGAGGTGTTCGTGACCGATGACGGCGCGGAGACCGATCTTGATCTTGGCCACTACGAGCGCTTCACCGGGCGCGCCGCCAAGCGTGACGACAACATCACCACGGGGCGCATCTATCTCGACATCCTGACCAAGGAGCGCCGCGGTGACTATCTCGGCGCGACAATCCAAGTCATCCCGCATGTCACCAACGCCATCAAGGACTTCGTGCTGCGCGGCAACGAGGACTATGATTTCGTTCTGGTCGAGGTCGGCGGCACGGTGGGCGACATCGAGAGCCTGCCTTTCCTCGAGGCTATCCGTCAGGTTGGCCAGGAGCAGCCGCGGGGCACGGTGATCTTCATCCACCTGACGCTGCTGCCGTATATTCCGAGCGCAGGTGAACTCAAGACCAAGCCGACCCAGCACTCGGTCGCCGAATTGCGTTCGATCGGCATCCAGCCGGACATCCTGCTGTGCCGCACCGACCGCGCCATTCCGATCGAGGAGCGCCGCAAGCTCGCGCTGTTCTGCAATGTCCGCCCGACCGCCGTGATCGAGGCGCGTGATCTGGGCTCGATCTACGACGTGCCGCTGGCCTATCATGAAGAAGGGCTCGACGACGAGGTTCTGGCGGCTTTCGGCATGAGCGAAGACGCCAAGGGCCCGGATATTGCGGGATGGAAGCAGATTTCACAGCATATCCATGCGCCGGAAGGCGAGGTCACGATCGCCATCGTCGGCAAGTACACCGGCATGAAAGACGCCTACAAGTCGCTGATGGAGGCGCTCAGCCATGGCGGCATCGCCAACCGGGTGAAGGTCAATCTCGACTGGATCGAGAGCGAGGTTTTCGAGAAGGAGGACCCGTCACCCTTTCTCGAGCACGTTCATGGCATTCTGGTGCCCGGCGGCTTCGGCATCCGCGGCGCGGAAGGCAAGATCCGCGCAGCCCGCTTCGCGCGCGAACGCAAGGTGCCTTATTTCGGCATCTGCTTCGGCATGCAGATGGCCGTCATCGAGGCAGCCCGCTCGCTGGCGGGCGTAGCTGAAGCCAATTCATCCGAGTTCGGCCCGACGCCGGAGCCAGTTGTTGGCCTGATGACCGAATGGCTCAAGGGCAATGAACTCGAGACCCGCGCCGCCGGCGGCAATCTCGGCGGCACGATGCGGCTAGGAGCCTACGAATCGGCACTGGCCAAAGGCTCCCGCATCGCCGGCATTTATGGCGCGACCACGATTTCGGAGCGCCACCGCCACCGTTATGAGGTCAACATGGCCTATCGTGACCGCCTTGAGGCCAAGGGCATGCGCTTCGCCGGCCTGTCGCCGGATGGGCTTCTGCCGGAAACGGTCGAGTACGAGGACCACCCGTGGTTCATTGGAGTGCAGTATCATCCGGAGCTGAAGTCCCGGCCATTCGAGCCGCACCCACTTTTCGCCAGCTTCATCGATGCCGCCAAGACGCAGAGCAGGCTGGTGTGAGCGCCGGCGCAAGACATCGTGGCCATCGCGCGACGCATGCGCCGAATGGTCAACACTTTGTTTGCGCTTCCGCAGTAACGTCGGAATGTCTCATCCCGACCGACCACGCTGGGTCCGATACTGGATTGCACCATGCCTGCCCGTGGCATTGACCATCTTGTTGTCGGCGTGCGGGATCTCGACGCTGCCGCAGCCTTCTATCAGAAGCTCGGCTTCACAGTCGGCGCGCGCAACAAGCACCCATGGGGCACGCACAATCGCCTCGTGCAGTTCAAGGGTTGTTTCCTCGAGTTGATCACGGTGGGCGAGCCGGAGTTGATTCCGCCGCATGAGCGGGGGAAATTCTCCTTCGGCGCGTTCGTGCGCGACCAACTCGCCCGCGGCGAGGGCATTTCCATGGTGGCGCTGGAAAGCGCTGACGCGCGCAAGGACAATGATGCCTTCAAGCTCCTCGAAATCAGCGAGGGCGACGTCTTCCACTTTTCGCGGCAAGGGACCCGGCCGGACGGTTCTGCCATGACCGTCGCGTTCACGCTGGCTTTCGCGCACAATGCGGCGGTGCCACGGTGCAGCTTCTTTGTCTGTCAGCAGCACAACCCGGAGAACTTCTGGAACGAGACGTTTCAGAAGCATCCCAACGGTGCAAAGACCATCTCGGCTCTTACGTTGGTCGTGCGCGCGCCGCCGCATCACCAGAGTTTCCTGCGTGCTTTCACCGGAGGCGGGCTTTCTGCTGCGGCAGATGAATGCCTGAGTTTCGTGCTGCCACGCGGCCGCATCGAGGCCCTGCATCCGCAGGCGTTGAACAGCGCTTATGGCCAGGATGCGCAGAAGGCGGGGTTCCACGGTTTCTCGATCGCGTTGCGCGAGACCAACACGATGCGCGAACGCCTCCTGGCCGAGAAAATCCGCTTCACTGAGTTCGGTGGCCGCATCGTGATCTCGCCACGACACGCGTTCGGGAGCATGATCGTGTTCGAAAAGGGCTGAATCGGTCGGCGTGGTTGCATGCGACGTCGTCGCTGATGAAGCAGCGCACGCACGAGCATCCGCACATCACGCGTTTCTGAATTCTCCGTCCGTAAGCTACGCTATCCCCAGGGTGACGTTGGAGAGAATCATGGGCTATGCCTCAATCGCAGGAATTCCGGATTTTCTGCTGTTTTTCGGCGCAGCCACGGGGCTGACGGCGCTCTACCTCGTGCTCTACACGGTCTCGACCACGCACAACGAGTTCGAACTGATCCGGCAGAACAACATCGCGGCAGCCACTTCGCTCGGCCTCAGCCTCACCGGGTTCGCCTTGCCGCTGTCGAGCGCCATCGTGAATTCAAAGACCATTCCCGACCTGATGGTCTATGGCGTGATCGCGATCATCATCCAGATCCTGGTCTATTGGCTGGTGCGGTTGCTGCTGACCAATCTGTCGCAACGCATCGCCAATGGCGAGGTCGCTTCAGCCTTGTTCCTCGGCGCCGCCTCGCTCGCGGCAGGCGTGGTGACGGCAGCGTCGATGATTTTCTGACAAGCCACCGTCAACGCCACGACACGTGGATGCAGCCGGTCGATATGGTTATGAGCCTGCGCTCGCAGGCGATTTCGCCGGCTGGTCAAGCTGCCTGAGCAGGAACAGCAAGGCCCGGTCGTGCAGCACCACCATGCGTTCCTTCGGTTTCAGCCACGCCATCGCCTCGTCGATCGTGGTTGCTTCGACGAGTTTGGCCTGCGCGACGGCGCGCTCGGTTTCGAACTGGCCACGCGGGCGCGGCGGCGCGGTCGGAAGCATGGCGTCATGTGCGTCGAAAAGGTCGCGGTGCCGGTGCAGCGCCTGCAACCCATCCTCGTCATCATGCCGCAACAGCGCGAATTCGCGTTGGAGTTCGTTGGCGCGCGTGGCGATGGCTGGCGGCGCGCCTTCTTCCGGCGTGACCAGCAACTTGTGGCGCTTGAGCCAGAGGCCGATGGCGAGCTGGCCGCTGGCCCACGACAGCGGGATGGCGAGCAGCAGGCCCAGGATCGTCGGCGACATCCACGCGAACAGCGACGTTGCGATCATGAATGCGACGATGCCGGTGAATACGCCGAGAGCAGTATGCAGGCGATGCCGCCGCACGATGTCCTGAAACGGGATCGAGCCATCATCGCGCCGCTGCGGGTTCCAGCCGGTGTCGCGCCCGGCGATGATCTGAAAAACCGAACCTGACTGGATCACCATCATGATCGGGGCGAGCAGTGCGGACATGAAGATTTCGAGGATCGCGGAGATCGTCAGCCGGATGCCGCCGCCGCAGGCGCGCCGTTCCGCGCCGTTGAACAACGTCAGCAGCCAGCCGAACAGTTTCGGCGCCAGCAAGATGGCCATGGTCAGCCCGAACAGCGCCAGCGAGCGCTCCGGGTCGAACCTTGGCCAGACCGGAACAAGCGTGAACTCGTTGGTGAAGTATTCCGGTCGCGCGTACTTGACCTGCAACACCAGCGCAATGCCGACCACAAGCTGCATCAGCCAGAACGGTGACGCCATATAGGCCATGATGCCGGTGGCGAAATGCTGCCGGGTCGGCCATTTCAGCCCACGCGCGAACATCACGCGGCCATGCTGCAGGTTGCCCTGGCACCAGCGCCTGTCCCGCGCCGACAGGTCGATCAGCGACGGCGGGCTTTCTTCATAGGAGCCTTGCAGGTCGGGCAGCATGTAGACGGCCCAGCCCGCGCGCCGGATCAGCGCTGCCTCCACAAAGTCGTGGCTGAGGATGTGGCCGCCAAATGGGGGCTTGCCCTTGAGGTCGGGCAACCCGCAATGGGCCGCGAACGCCCTGGTGCGGATGATCGCATTGTGCCCCCAATAGTTGCAGTCGCGCCCGGCCCATTGCGCAAGGCCCGTTGCAATGACCGGCCCATAGACCCGCGCAGCGAATTGCTGCAGCCGCGCGAACAGGGTGTTGCGGTTGATGATCAACGGCAGCGACTGGATGATGCCTGCGTCAGGGTCGGCCTCCATCGCCGCCGCGAGGCGGACGATGCAGGAGCCAGTCATCAGGCTGTCGGCGTCGAGCACGACCATATGCTCGTAATGGCCGCCCCAGCGCGTCACGAAATCGGCGATGTTGCCGGCCTTGCGGTGGTGGTTCTTGGGCCTGTGCCGGTAGTAGACGCGCGCCTCGGGCCCGAGCCGCTCGCGCAACGCCAGAAACGCCCGCTCCTCGGCGATCCAGATGTCCGGATTGGTGGTGTCCGACAGGATGAAATAGTCGAAGTTCGCACCAAGGCCCGTCGCCTCGACGGATTCGCGGATCGCCGCCAGGGCAGCAAATGTCCGCGCGGTTGCCTCGTTGTAGATCGGCATCACCACAACGGTGCGTTTGCCGAGGCTGTCCGCGCGCGGCGTTTCCGGCCTCTTGAACAGCAGGACGAGGAACCCGAGGATTGAACTGGTGAAGGCAAGGGCGATCCACGAAAAGTTCACCGTGAAGAAGGCCAGCAAAAGGTACTGCAGCGCCGTGGTGCGGCTCACCGACACGACCTCGTACATTTCGCGCACGCCATATCCGGTCAGCGCCAGTGCCGAGCCGAACACCAGCAGGCGGGACATCCACGGTGTCGTCCAGGCAGCAGGCCGGGCGCGGTGTCGCTCTTCGCTGGCGCTCCAGCGCCGCAGCGACTGCGTCGGCATGTCCAGGCGCGCTTCTTCAGGCAGCGCAGGCTCTGGCTGCCGCGCCTGTGCCGCCGGCGTGCGGTTGACTATGGCGTCCATCGGTTCAGCCAGGTCTCGGTGATCGGGCGCCCGGCCGCTTCAAGCTGGAGACGCATCTCGCAGGAATTCTCCGTGCCCGGATCAAGCTCGAAGGACACGCGCATGGTCCGCCGTTCCGGATAGGGCACGAGGCGCATGTTGTGGATCGCGCCCGGCGTGGCGGACAACATCACCTTCACGTTCTGAGCCAGATTGGCATCGGACAAAGCATCGCCCGCGAAATCGACGAAAAAACGGCGGCGGCGGCCTTGCGTCCCGCGTCCCTGCCTGACCGACCGGACAATGGCGACCGGCGGGTTTTCGGGCGGTTGCCAGCACCAGAACTGCCGATAGGACAGCGTTGTCTCCGAACCCGCCGAGATCGCCTGCCGCGGCCGCCAATGGCAGATGATGTTGTCGTTGACTTCGGATTCGTTGGGCACTTCCAGCAATTGCACGGTGCCCTGGCCCCAGTCGCCAAGAGGCTCGACCCAGACGCTCGGCCGAAGCTCGAAGCGCTGGTCGTCATCCTGATAGGCGTTGAAGTCGCGCTCGCGTTGAACCAGGCCAAAGCCCCTGATGTTGTTGTCGACAAAGGCCGAAACCTGCAACTGCTCTGGATTGTTGAGCGGCCGATAGAGCCATTCGTCGGAGCCGGTCCTGATCTGCAGGCCGGATACTTCATGGACGGCCGGGCGTACCTCGTCGAACACGCGGCGGCGCTGAGGACCGAACAGGAATGTTCCCATCATCCCGCCGAAGCCGACATTGTCGAGTTGCACCCGCGCAAACAGCGCCAGTTCGATGTCGTTGATGGTGACGTCGCCAGGGCGCACTGTCATCCGCACGGCTGCCGTCGCGCTTTCGGAATCGATCAGCCCATGAACGGTCAGCGCAGTTGCCGCGGGGCCTGGTCGTTCGATCCAGAAGGCGCGAAAGACAGGGATTTCCTCGCCGCGCTGCTCGCCGGGCCTGAGCACCAGCGACCGCGCCACCGCACCGAAGACCTGGCCGCGCGCGATGGCCCTGAAGAAGGTCGCACCCTGGAACACCGCGGCTTCCTGCAGCCTGTCGCCGCCAAAGTGCAGCCGAAAACCCGAAAACCCGAGATCGTTCGCTGTTGCCGGCATTGGCACGCGGCCATAGTCGAACCGTGTCTTGTCGAAGCCGATGCGGCGGACAACGCCGTCCTCGACCGCAAAGAGCGACACGTGATTGCTGAAGATCGAGCCACGATGCAGCGGCTCGACTGCGAATCCGCGCTGTTCTCCCGCCCAGACCAGATGTTGCGGCTGAAGCCTGATCTGCGAGGCCGCGTCGAGTGGCAATTGCCCGAGCCCTTCAGGCAGGTCGGGCGGGTTCGGAGCCATGGGCCGCTTCGCCAGCGCGCGCGCCAGCTCCACGACCTGCGCGGCCTCGAAACGCTGGCCGTCACCGATCGGTCCTGGAAAAACGACCGCTCCGTTCTGTTGGCCGAACGCCGGCACAGCCCCTGCCGCGCTTGCCAATGCAAGGCCTGCGAGCGATTGTCGACGCGTCAGGAAATGGGTCATGCCGGGTTGCTATGCAAATGAACAGGAAGCGAGATGGCCGACAGCGCCGCTCGCGGGTGTGCTCTTAGCACGCTTTATGCCACGCGCCAGCAGCGTTTGAAATCAGTCACTTGGTAGTCTAGGTCTTCGCTGTGTGGCGCGCTGATTCCGGGTTGGCGCCTGCACGCCGCGTGTCGCCCGGCACCACCAACACCTGCCATGAGGCAACATGATGGACACTGGATCCGCCTCCACGCGCACCTGCCTCGCCATTGTGCTGGGCGCGGGCGAAGGCACACGGATGAAGTCGGACCTGCCGAAGGTGATGCACGCCATTGCCGGCCGCAGCATGCTTGGCCACGTCATTCATGCCGTCACGGCGGCCGGCGCCACGCATGTCGCCGTGGTCGTCGGGCCTGATCGCGAAGACGTCGCGGCCGAAGCGCGCAAGGCGTTTGCCGGTGCCGAGGTGTTTGTGCAGCGCGAGCGGCTCGGCACGGCGCATGCGGTGCTCGCGGCACGGGACGCTTTGGCGCGCGCGTTCGACGATGTGGTCGTGGCATTCGCCGACACGCCGCTGCTCACGGCAGACACCTTCCTGCGCATGCGAGGGGCGCTGCATGGCGGAAACTCGGTGGTTGGATTGGCCTTCGAGGCTGCCGATCCGGCCGGATACGGCCGCATGATCGTGCAGGACGGCCAACTCGAGGCCATTGTCGAGCACAAGGATGCCAGCGATGCCCAACGGGCCATCACGCTGTGCAATGCCGGCCTGCTCGCGCTGGAGGGCAGGCACGCGCTGGCAATTCTCGCGAAGGTCGGCAATGCCAACGCGCAGAAGGAATACTACCTGACCGATGCGCCCGGCATCGCGCGGGCGATGGGCCTCGGGACCGGCGTCCTCGTTGCACCGGAAGACGAGGTGCAGGGCGTCAATGATCGCGTGCAACTGGCGAAGGCCGAGGGCGCCATGCAGAAGCGGCTGCGCGAGGCTGCGATGCGGGCCGGCGTGACCATGATCGATCCAGCGACGGTTTATCTGCACCATGACACGAAGATCGGCCGCGATGTGGTTGTCGAACCGAATGTTTTCTTCGGAAAGAACGTTGTGATCGACGACAAGGCCGTCATCCATGCAAATTCGCATCTGGAAGGCGCGCATGTCGGCGTCGGCGCCAGCGTCGGCCCGTTCGCGCGGCTGCGGCCGGGTGCGGACCTTGGCGAACAATCCAAGGTCGGGAATTTTGTGGAGATCAAGGCCGCCACGCTCGGCAAGGGCGCAAAGGTCAGCCATCTGACATATATCGGCGATGCAACGATCGGGGCGAATGCCAACATCGGCGCCGGCACGATCACGTGCAACTATGACGGCTTCTCGAAGTTCAGGACCGAAATCGGGGAGGGCGCCTTCATCGGATCCAACTCGTCGCTGGTCGCGCCGGTTGTCATTGCCGCTGGAGCCTATATCGGTTCCGGATCAGTGGTGACCAAGAATGTCGAGGCCAACGCACTCGCGGTCGGACGTGCGCGGCAGGTCGCTTATCCGGGTTGGGCGGCGGACTTTCGTCAGAGAAACCGGGATCGAACGAAAAAATGAGCGAGATTGAGGCAGGTCGAAGCAAAAAAGCCTGCCGAAGCTCGCGTTCTTTCACATCCGTTCAACCAATTTGATTATGGCGGACATGGCGAAGCGTCTAGCTCTTCGCAACATTTCGGTGCTGACCCGGCAGTGGACTGCGCCATGATCCAGAAGGACGATGACAACCATGTGCGGCATTGTTGGCATTCTTGGCAAGAACCCGGTTGCGCTCGATGTGGTCGAGGCGCTGCGACGGCTTGAGTATCGCGGCTACGATTCCGCCGGGGTCGCCACACTCGAGAACGGACTGCTGACCCGCCGCCGCGCCGAGGGCAAGCTCCGCAACCTCGAAACCAAGCTGTCGAAGGAACCGCTGAGCGGGCTGATCGGCATTGGCCACACCCGCTGGGCCACCCATGGCCGCCCGAACGTGCCGAACGCACACCCGCATGCGACAGACAAGCTGGCAGTCGTCCATAACGGCATCATCGAGAACTTCGCCGAACTTCGCCTCGAACTGGAAGCGGAAGGCGTTCATTTCGAATCCGAAACCGACACCGAAGTCGTCGCGCACCTGGTCACGCGCGAAATCAACCGCGGCCTGAATCCGGTCGATGCTGTCGGAAGCGTGCTGCCCCGCCTGCGCGGCGCTTTCGCCCTCGCTTTCCTCTTCACAGGCGAGGAGGATCTGCTGATCGGCGCCCGCAACGGGCCGCCGCTTGCCGTGGGCGTCGGTGATGGCGAGATGTACCTTGGCTCGGACGCCTTCGCGCTGGCCCCGTTCACCAACATGATCGCCTATCTCGAGGATGGCGACTGGGCCATCCTGCATCGCAATTCGGTCGAGTTCCGCAATGTCGACGGCATGGTTGTCCAGCGTCCTGCACAGTTGGTCGCGGCAGGCGCGGCGCTGGTCGACAAGGGCAATCACCGCCATTTCATGGCGAAGGAAATCCACGAGCAGCCCGAAGTCGTCACCCACACCCTGACCACCTACATCGACATGGTTTCGGCAAAGGTGCGCATGCCGTTCGGCCAGACGCTCGATTGGAGCAAGGTCGAACGCCTGTCGATGTCCGCCTGCGGCACGGCCTATCTCGCCGGCCTCACGGCCCGCTACTGGTTCGAGACCATCGCGCGTCTGCCTTGCGACATCGATGTGGCTTCGGAGTTCCGTTATCGCGAGCCGCCGCTGGTGGCGAAAAACGGCGTGGCGATGTTCCTGTCGCAATCGGGCGAGACCGCCGACACGCTGGCCTCGCTGCGCTATGCCAAGTCGCAGAACCAGACCATCCTGTCGGTGGTCAATGTGCCGACGTCGACGATCGCGCGCGAAAGCCACATCGTCGCGCCCATCACCGCCGGCCCAGAAATCGGCGTCGCCTCGACCAAGGCGTTCACCTGCAAGCTTGTCACGCTGGCGAGCATCGCCATCGCGGCAGGCCGCATGCGCGGGACCATCAGCGCGGAACGCGAGAAGGAACTCGTCCACGAACTGATCATGCTTCCGGGCCTGATGACCCAGGCGCTGAAATCCGAACTGCAGGTCGAGAGGCTCGCCCACAAGCTCAGCAAGGCCCGTGACGTGTTGTATCTCGGACGCGGCACGAGTTTCCCTCTGGCGCTCGAAGGCGCGCTCAAGCTCAAGGAAATCTCCTACATCCACGCGGAAGGCTACGCTGCCGGCGAGCTCAAACACGGCCCGATCGCGCTGATCGACGAAGACATGCCGGTGATCGTGGTTGCGCCCTATGATCACCTCTACGAAAAGACCGCGTCCAACATGCACGAGGTCGCAGCACGTGGCGGGCGCATCATTCTCATCACCGACGAGAGGGGCGCTGCCGAAACCACGATCCAGACGGAAGCCACGCTGATCATGCCGACGATGCCGGCGACCTTCTCGGCGATGGTCTACGCCATACCGATCCAGCTCATCGCCTATCACACGGCACTCGTGATGGGCAAAGACGTCGACCAGCCGCGCAACCTCGCCAAGTCCGTGACGGTCGAGTAGCGCGGGAGGCAGCATCGTTGAGGCAACGCACAATTGCGTCTCCTCGTCGGCGTTTCATGCCATGATGCCGTGCGGAATCGGACACTCACCAAAGGCTTTCGGCGGGCATGGACCAACGCCCTGATTCACGAGACGTCGGAACGGTGCTGACCGAAATGGCGGCGGACAGCGTTCGCAGCCATGGCGCGATGGCGCGGCTGAGGCGCTATTTCCTCACCGGAGTGGTCATAGCGGGGCCGCTCACGATCACCGCCGCCGTCACCTGGTGGTTCGTGTCGCTGGCGGATGGCTGGGTCAAGCCGCTCATTCCCTCGACGATACTGCCCGAAAGCTATCTGCCGTTCGCCATCCCCGGCTTTGGCCTGTTGGTGGCCCTGTTCGGCCTGACCATGCTGGGCTTCCTGACGGCCAATCTTGTCGGACGCGCGCTGCTCGAAGCGGGTGAGGGTCTGCTCGAGCGCACCCCCGTCGTCAGCGGGCTCTACAAGGGCATGAAGCAGATTTTCGCGACGGTGTTTTCCGCAACCGGCACGACTTTCCGCACTGTGGGGCTGGTGCAGTATCCAACCAAAGGCATGTGGTCTATCGTGTTCCTGTCCAAGGAGGCCGCGCCCGAGGTCGCCACGGGTCTGCCGGGTCCGGATGAGCATATCGGCGTGTTCCTGCCGTGCAGCCCCAACCCGACCACGGGTTTCTTCTTCTATCTGCCGCGCAAGGATGTGATCGAGATTTCGATTTCAGTTGAAGAAGCGGCAAAGCTGGTAATGTCGGCGGGCCTGATCCAGCCGGAGGACATGCTGAAACGAGCAAAGAGGGGCGAGGACACGCCGCCGCCAGCCTGACAGGCGGAGCGCCCATGCGGCAATCGGCGCTTGACCGCAGGCGCGGCAAAGGCCGACCATGATGACGAATGCCGCCGCCGGACTGGGGACAAGCGAATGAACTACGATCTGATCCTGAAAGGCGGGCGCGTCATTGATCCGTCGCAGAACCTCGACGGCATCCGTGATGTCGCTTTCACAGGCGGCAAGGTCGCGGCCTGCGGGAAGGACCTGAAACCGGGCGCTGACACCGAGGTGCGCGATGTTTCGGGCTACATCGTCTCGCCAGGGCTGATCGACATGCACACCCATGTCTATTGGGGAGGCACCTCGCTCGGCATCGACGGCGACGAGTTCTGCCGCACGTCGGGCGTCACGACGTCGATTGACACCGGCAGCGCCGGGCCGGGCAATTGGGCCGGCTTCCGCAAGCATGTCATCGAAAAAGCCGAAGCCCGCATCCTCGCGTACCTGCATGTCTCGTTTGCCGGCATCTATGGTTTCTCGAAAACCATCATGGTTGGCGAGAGCGAGAATGTCCGGCTGATGGCGCCCGCCGAGTGCGCCGAAGTTGCCGACAAGAACCGCGATCTCATCGTCGGCATAAAAGTCCGCGTCGGGCGGCACTCGTCAGGCGATCAGGGCACGGCCCCGCTCAACATGGCGCTGCAGGTGGCCGAGCAGGTCGGCATGCCGCTGATGGCGCATATCGACCATCCGCCGCCATCCTACGAGGAAGTGGTCGACATGCTGCGCCCCGGCGATGTGCTGACGCATGCGTTTCGCCCGTTCCCGAATGCGCCAAGCACAGGGCAGGGCACGGTCAAGCAGGCAGTCCTGAACGCCCGCAAGCGCGGCGTCTTCTTTGACATCGGCCACGGCGGCGGCTCGTTCGCGTTCAAGACCGCCCGCGCCATGCTGGCGAATGGCTTCGAGCCGGACACCATCTCTTCGGATGTGCACACCCTCTGCATTGAAGGGCCGGCCTTCGATCAGGTCACGACCATGTCGAAGTTCCTGTGCATGGGCATGAGCCTCGGCAACGTCATCAAGGCATCGACCGTGAACGCCGCACTCGCACTGCAGCGGATGGAATACGGATCGCTGAAACCTGGCTCGCTTGGCGACGCCACCATCCTGACGGTCAAGGAGGGCAGGTTCGACTACGTCGATGTGGTCGGCGAGCACCTGATCGGCAACCAGCGCATCGTGTCGGAAGGCGTGGTGCTCAAGGGCAAATGGTGGCATCCAAGGCGCTCGAAGAAATTCCCGAAAGCGCATTGATGGCGCAACGACACCATAGCCGTCACCCTTGGACTTGATCCGGGGATGACGCTCATCTTGCGAACCGAAAGCAAAACAACCCGATGACCACCGCTGAACAACGCCTCGAGAAACTCGGCCTGACGCTCCCCGAGATGCCGTCGCCAATCGCCAACTATGTTCGCTTCAAGAAAGCGGGCGATCTGGTTTTCCTGTCAGGGCAGGGGCCGCGCAAGGCCGATGGCTCGAACCACACCGGCAAGGTCGGTGCGGATGTGTCGGTGGATGACGCCTACCAGCACGCAAGGTTGACCGGCCTCGGCCTGCTGGCCGCCATGAAGCAGGCAGCCGGTTCGCTTGAAAAGGTCGAAGTGGTGAAGGTTCTGGGCATGGTCAATGCCGTGCCGGAGTTCGGCATGCACCCGCAGGTGATCAACGGCTGCTCTGACCTGTTCGTTGCCGTTCTCGGCGAAAATGGCCGTCATGCCCGTTCAGCGGTGGGCATGGGCTCGCTGCCGAACAACATTACGGTCGAGATCGAGGCGATCATCCGGATCTTGTGACGGCACGCCCGCGCCACTGATGCAGCGCCAGCGCCACGGCGCAGCCACCCGCGATGCCATAGATCAGGTCGACGAAGACCACGAGCAGAAAGGTCACGAGCACCACAAGCGCGTTGCCGTCCGCCTTGGCCAGCGCAGCGACGAACTGCTTGCGGTCGGCCATGTTCCACGCAACGACCGCCAGCATGCCGGCCAGAGCGGCGAGCGGGATATGCTTCGCCAATGGCGCGGCCGCCAGCATGAAGCCGAGCAGGAAGACGCTGTGCAGCATCCCGGATACCGGGCTCGTGGCACCTGCCCGAATGTTCGTCGCCGTGCGCGCGATCGTGCCGGTGACGCACAGCCCGCCGAAAAGCGACGTCGCCATGTTCGCTATTCCCTGTGCGACAAGTTCGGCATTGGCGCGATGACGACGCCCGCTCATGCCGTCCGCAACCACGGCTGACAGCAGCGACTCGAGGCCCGCAAGGAATGCGATCGCCATGGCATCGGGCAGCACCGCCCAGAGCTTTGCCGAACTGAAGGGCGGTAGGGCTGGCATGGGCAGTCCGCCCGGGATGCCGCCAAACCGGGTGCCGATGGTTTCCACCTCCAGCGTGAAAGCCCATGTCGCAAGGGCGGCGAGCGCGATGGCGATCAGGAACCCTGGAAGTTTCGGGTTGAGGCGCCGCAGCCCGAGAACGATGGCGATGGTTGCCATTGAAATGGCGACCGCGGCGCCATTGAAGGTCGGCAGAGCCTGCCACAGCGCGCCAAGCTTGGGGATGAGATCAGCAGGCTCCTTTTCCGCCAGCGAAAGCCCGAAAAGGTCGCGCATCTGCGTGGCGAAAATGACAAGCGCGATTGCCGCCGTGAAGCCGAGAAGCACCGCGTGCGGCACCAGTCGAATGAAGCTGCCGAGCCTGAGCAAGCCGATGAGGCTGAGCGCAGCACCGCTGATCAACGTTGCCAAGAGCAGCCCGTCATAGCCGTGGCGGTCGATGATCGACGCAACCAGCACGATGAAGGCCCCCGCCGGCCCGCCGATCTGGAAGCGGCTTCCGCCGAGCGCGGAGACGAGAAATCCGCCGACGATCGCGGCATACAAGCCCGCCGCCGGGGTCGCGCCGGACGCAATGGCAATGCCCATCGACAGCGGCAACGCGACGATGGCGACCGTGAGCCCGGCCACCAGATCGCGCTGGAACGCGGCGGAACCGTAACCTTCGCGAAGAGCCGAGATCAGCTTCGGCGTGAACGAACCGCCCGTGTCCGGCGGAAGGTTTTCACTGTTCGTGTCAGGGGCGGGGGCTGCCATGTCGCTCGTCTTGCCTGCCGGTTGTCAGGGAATCTCGTCACACATATCACAGCAGCTTCGTGTAATTAGCAATCCAGAGCCAGTCCGCCTCGACCGCGCCATCACGTTGCGCTACAGACAGGCGATGAACCATGAGATCATCGGCAAGGCCAAGGCGAACCAGGCGATTGCCGACACAAAGAAGGCGCTCGACGACATCGAGCGCGACATCGCCTCCGGCACCCGCGCCTATGTGCTCGGTCCCTATGTTTCTCCGCGCGCCGAACTGAAGGTCAATCGCGATCCGGACCGCAGCCCTGCGGCGACGCGTGCCATGGAGGCACGGCTTGAAGAGGCTGTCGGCCTCGCCGCCGCCATCGATCTGACGGTCGCCGGCAAGGGCATCGCGCAGTTGCAGGCCCTGCGGCCATCGACCTATCTCGGCAAAGGCAAGGTCGAGGAGATCGAGGCGCTGATCACGGAAGGCGAGATCAAGCTCGTCATTGTTGATGCGCCGCTGTCGCCAATCCAGCAGCGCAACCTGGAGAAGGCCTGGAAGTGCAAGGTGATCGACCGAACAGGGCTGATCCTCGAGATTTTCGGGCGCCGCGCCCGCACCAAGGAAGGCGCGCTGCAGGTCGAACTGGCTCATCTCAACTACCAGAAAAGCCGGCTGGTTCGCTCATGGACCCACCTTGAACGGCAGCGCGGCGGCTTCGGCTTCCTCGGCGGCCCCGGCGAAACCCAGATCGAGGCGGACAGGCGGCAAATTCAGGAGCGCGTCGCCAAGATCGAGCGCGACCTTGAAACCGTGGTCCGCACGCGCGGGCTGCATCGCAAGAGCCGGACAAAGGTGCCTTATCCGGTTGTCGCGCTGGTGGGCTACACCAACGCCGGCAAATCGACACTGTTCAACCGGCTGGCGGGCGCTGATGTCTTTGCCAAGGATCTGCTGTTCGCCACGCTCGATCCGACGGCGCGGGCGATCAAGCTGCCCCATGGCCAGAAGGTCATCCTAACGGATACGGTCGGCTTCATTTCCGATTTGCCGACGATGCTGGTCGCCGCCTTCCGCGCCACGCTCGAAGACGTGGTCGAGGCCGACGTGATCCTGCATGTGCGCGATGTCGCGCATGACGACACCGAAGCCCAGAGCGCCGATGTCGCGGCGATCCTGCGCGATCTTGGCGTCACGGGCGCGAAAGCCGACCCCGAGACGGGCGCGGCCGCCGAGCCGCCGACACCGTTGATCGAGGTCTGGAACAAGGCGGACCTGCTGCCTGCCCATGTGCATGGCCAGCTTGCCGCCGTCGCCGCCAACCGCGCCACCGGCGAGCGGCCGGCTCTTGTCTCGGCACTGACAGGCGAGGGCATCGCGCCCCTGCTGGCCCGCGTCGAGGACCGGCTGGCCAAGGATACGACCAACTATCTTATCACGCTTGATCCGACGGATGGCGCCGGCCTCGCCTGGCTCTACACGCAAGGCGAAGTGCTGGAGCGCCGCGAGGACAGCAAGGGCCGCATCCTGGCGATGCTGCGCGTGCCGCCGCAGCGAAAGGACAAGGTGCTGCAGCGCTTTCCGAGCGCGAAAGAGCGGTAGACCGTCCGTTCTTGCAAGCGCGGCGACACAACACCCGGGATCCTCATCCATCGACGGGTTCAGGATGAGGACGGTTGGTTGTCCGGAGCAGGCGTTTGGCTTGGCGGCTTGCAGGCCAATCAGCGCTCGCCGAGCTTTGCCTCGTTCCAGAGCGCGTCCATCTCGTCCAGCGAGCTTTCCGCCAAAGATCGGCCCTGAGCCGCCAGCGCACGCTCAATGTGGCTGAAACGCCGCATGAACTTGGCATTGGTGCCAGACAGCGCCGTATCGGGATCGACCCCGGCATGGCGGGCGAGGTTCGCGATGGCGAAAAGCATGTCGCCAATCTCGCCTTCGATCTCCGACTTCACGCCGGTGTCGAGCGCAACTTCGATCTCGTCGATTTCCTCGCGCATCTTTGCCAGCACGGCCTTTGGATCGTTCCAGTCGAAACCCACAGTTCCAGCCCTGGCCTGCAGTTTCACCGCCCGCGCCAGAGGCGGCATGGCGGGTGAGATGTCAGCCAGCAAGCCATGATGTTCGGGCGGATTTCCGCCAGCCGCACGCTCTGCCGCACGCTCGGCCTTTTCCTCTGCCTTGATGCGCTTCCAAGAGGCCTTCACTTCTGCGGGTGTCCAGTCCCTGCGCTCACCGAAGACATGAGGATGACGGCGGATCATCTTGCGGTTGATGGCTTCGACAACATCGGCAAAGGCAAAATGCCCGGCGTCTTCCGCGATGCGGGCGTGGAAAACCACCTGCAGCAAGAGATCGCCAAGTTCATCGCGCAGATCGACCAGATCGCCACGCTGGACCGCGTCCGCCACCTCGTAGGCTTCCTCGATCGTGTAAGGGGCGATCGTCTCGAAGCTCTGCTCGAGATCCCAGTTGCAGCCTGTTCCCGGCGTGCGCAAGGCAGCCATGATGTTGAGCAGACTGTCGATGTCGCGACCGGGCTTCATTTTCCCAAGCTACCTCAGCCGCGCCTGCCCGTCAGCGGCAACGCAGGTGGCAGAGCAGGTTTGCTGTGGAGAGCGGCCTTGCTTTCGCCGACTGCGAGGGCCACATAAGCGGTGTTGGCGGTGTGTCCGCCGCTTGACGGATGTTTCATGCTTCGCTTGTCCTATCGTGGAAAATCACGGCAGAAGACTGTGTCCATGCCAAACTGGGCGTTCGGGCTGATGGCGGCGGGAAGCGCGGCGCTTGGCATTGCGCTTTTTCTCGTTGTCAGCACCATCGCCGTCCTGCTGCTCCCGGTTGTTCTGATCGGCGGCGGCATCGCCGCCTACGTGTTGCGCAAGCGGATCGAGAAGATGCTTCGGTCGGCCGGCTTTGAAGCCGCGCCGCCGCCGGCACAGCGCAAGCGTACGGCACGCAAGGCCACCGCAGGGGAAATCGATGACGTCGAATACCGCGTCGTCAGCGAACCCGGCGCCACGCAGGGCAATCAGCGCAAGCCTTAAGCTGGCCTGGCAGCGGGCTTCCAGGCGGCCATGAACAGGCCACTGACAATGAGCGCAATCCCTCCGAGTTGCAGGCCGCTTGGCCATTCGCCGAGCACTGGCATGCCTAGAAGCGTGCCAATCACCGGGATCATCGGCGGGAAGCGCCCCGAGACGCCGACACCAAGGATATTCGTGGCCCAGGCCCAGAGCCACAGGCCGATCACCACATTGAGCACGCCCTGATTGAGCCCGTGCGCCACCAGCACCCACCACGGAGCAATGTCGAAGCCGCGGAAGAAGAACAGCGCATAGACCGGCAGATACGCCATCGACACGACCGAGACGACGGCAGTCGCCTTCAAGCCGTTGACTTTCCAGCGCGCGAGCATCAGCGGGTAGAACCCCCAGAGAAGTCCGACGCCGAGGAAGCACAGATCCCCCCACAGCATGTTCGGCATGTCGGTGGTCCGGGTGCCTGCCCACGCCAGCGCGCCAAGGCCGCACAGCACCACGAGAATGCCTGCCGCAAGCGGCTTCGTGAGCTTCGCGCCGAACATCGCGACACTGCCGATGATGCCGATCAAGGTCACCGTGCCCGGCCCGATCGAAGCGCCATGCGCGGCAGGGGCCATGGTCAGGCCCGTCAGCATGAGATAGCTCATCGGAAAGCCGCTCATCAGCGTCATCAGCAGCCCGCGCCCCCAGCCGACGCCGGCGCAGTCGCGCCAACCCGTCAGCCCGAACACGTGAATCAGCAGCAGCCCGGCGACGGCAAACCTCAGCGCCAGCAGGTCATGCGCCGACAGCCCGTTCAGCACAGCATGCCGGCTAAGGACAAAATTCGAGCCATAGATCATCATCGCAAGCGCCATTCCGGCGAAGGCGAGTTGTCGCTTCGAAAGGTTGACGAGAAAAGCCATGAGCATCCGCTATGCGTTGGACGCATATGACATGAATGCGGGCGAAATAGAACGCCTGCTGACGCATGATGTGATTGCGCGAAGCAAGGTCAGCCGTGCGAGACAGGACGTCATACCGGCTCAAGTGCGGGGTGACGTCGCGCTTCTGCTGCGCCGAAAGGAGCTCAGCCAAGTGCCTTCAATGCGGCCTTGCCGGCATATCGCGCCTGCGAACCAAGCTCCTGCTCGATGCGAATGAGTTGGTTGTATTTTGCCGTGCGGTCCGAGCGCGACAGGGAACCGGTCTTGATCTGCCCGCAATTGGTGGCGACGGCGAGATCGGCGATGGTCGCGTCTTCAGTCTCGCCCGAGCGGTGCGACATCACCGCGCGAAAACCGGCGCGCTGCGCGGTGTCGACCGCGTCGAGGGTTTCCGTCAGCGAGCCGATCTGGTTGACCTTGATCAGGATGGCGTTGGCGTAGGCGCCCTTGATGCCCTTGGTCAGCCGCTCGACATTGGTGCAGAACAGGTCATCGCCGACGAGTTGGCACTTTGCGCCGATCTTGTCGGTCAGCAGCTTCCAACCCGCCCAGTCATCCTCGGACATCCCGTCCTCGATCGAGACGATGGGGTAGTCCTTGACCAGCTTGGCGAGATAATCGACCTGTTCCGCGATCGGGCGCTTCCTGCCTTCGCCGTGATAGTCGTAGACGCCGTCCTTGAAGAACTCGGTCGCGGCGCAATCGAGCGCCAGATGCACGTCCTTGCCAGGCTTGAAACCGGCGGACGTGATCGCGGTCATCACGAAATCAAGCGCAGCTTCGGCCGAGGCGAGGTTTGGCGCGAACCCACCCTCGTCGCCGACATTGGTGTTGTGGCCGGCCTTCTTCAGCGCGCCCTTCAGGGTCTGGAAGATTTCAGAGCCCCAGCGCACGGCCTCCGCCAGCGACGGCGCGCCGGTCGGCATGATCATGAATTCCTGAAAATCGATCGGGTTGTCGGCATGCGCGCCGCCGTTGATGATGTTCATCATCGGCACGGGCAGGACCCGCGCCTGCGTGCCACCGACGTAGCGGTAGAGCGGCAGCGCCGACGCATCGGCCGCCGCCTTGGCCACGGCCAGCGACACGCCGAGAATGGCGTTGGCGCCGAGCTTCTTCTTGTTCTTGGTGCCATCGAGCGCGATCATCGCCTCGTCAATCAGCACCTGCTCTTCGGCTTCCATGCCGACAAGCGCCTCGGCTATGGTCTCGTTGACGGCGGCGACCGCCTTCAGCACGCCTTTGCCGCCATAGCGCTTCTTGTCCCCGTCGCGCAGTTCGACCGCTTCATGCGCGCCCGTCGAGGCGCCCGATGGCACTGCGGCACGGCCCATCGAGCCGTCTTCCAGCACAACATCGACTTCCACGGTGGGATTGCCGCGCGAGTCGAGGATCTCGTGAGCGGTGATGTCGATGATCGCTGTCATGGGACTGTCCTTGAAACCGGCGGGAAATCTGACGCGCTTTTAGACAAGCCGGGCAGGGCTGTCATCCGGGATTCCGCAATCCCGTCGGGCGAGGGGTGAACACAGGGCCGATGACAGCCCGGCAACAATGCCGCAACCGCAATTTGTGCGCTGACAAGGCGGACGGACCGGGCTATGACACGCGCCTTGGACCGAGGGGCGGCATGCGCTCCGCGGCACTTCTCTTTGCACAGAAATTCCGGACGGAGCCTTCGATGACCGGCACGAGCGTCAGCAGTTCCGAGATTGAGCCACGCCGCAGGCGCATCCTGTTCCGTGCCTGGCATCGTGGCACGCGCGAGATGGACCTGTTGATGGGTTCTTTCACGGACGCGGAGATCCGCACCATGAGCGAGGATGACCTTGCCGTGTTCGAATTGCTGATCGAAGCGCCCGATCGCGACATCTATGCGTGGATCACAGACAAGGCCGAGACGCCCTCGAACTATGACACGCCCTTGTTCCGTCGGCTGAAAGTGTTCCACACCCACACATCACCGATCCATGTTTGAGCAGGATGGCAAGCGCGCCGTCATCCCGGCCTCGAGCCGGGATCAGTTGCGGCGCTGCGATCAACATCGCGAGACGGCGGCGCTCGAAGCGATCCCGGCTCAAGGCCGGGATGACGTGCTGCCAGTGGCGATTGCCTCGTGAACAAGCCCGCCGTGAAAATCACCGCCCTTGATCGCGCCGCCGAGGCGCTGCTGCGCAAGGACCATCCGACGCTCGCCGGCGCGCCGGAAGGCTTCGATGCGTTGGCGCTGGCGTCCATTGCCCGCAAGCTAGCGGCAAGGATCGAGGCTCCTGCCGTCGCTGTGTTCGTGTCGCGTGACGACAAACGCATGCAGCGCCTTGAAAATGCACTGCGTTTCACAGCGCCCGATATTGAAGTCCTGCCGCTGCCGGCGTGGGATTGCCAGCCATATGACCGCGCCTCGCCGAACAGTGCGATCGTCGCACGCCGCATGACCACGCTGGCGCGGCTGGCGCGCACCCGGTCTGGCGAAGCAAAGCCGCGTGTGGTGCTGACCACGATCAATGCCGCGCTGCAGCGCGTGCCGGCGAAGTCGCTGGTCGGCGCACAGAGCTTTGCCGCTGCGCCGGGAAACCTCGTCGATACGCGCGAACTTGCCGCCTGGCTCGACATGGGCGGCTACATGCGCGCCTCGACCGTGCGCGAGACGGGCGAATATGCGGTGCGCGGCGGCATCGTCGATCTGTTTCCGCCGGGAATGCCCAATCCGATCCGGCTCGACTTCTTCGGTGACGCGCTCGAGTCGATCCGCACCTTCGATCCCGAGACCCAGCGCTCGTTGGCGACCATGCGCGCGCTTGATCTCGTGCCGGTCTCCGAGACGCAGTTGACCAGCGACACGATCCGCCGCTTCCGCCAGGGCTATCTTGCCGCTTTCGGCACGCCGGGACGAAACGACACCCTTTATGAGACCGTCTCCGAAGGGCGGCGCTTTGCCGGCATGGAGCACTGGCTGCCGCTGTTCCACGAGCGCATGGACACCGTGTTCGACTATGTCGGCGCGGCCGCATGGTTCCTCGATCCAGCCATCGCCGAGGTCATGAACGAGCGGCTCTCGCAGGTTGACGAATACTATTCCGCGCGCAAGGAGGCGGCGGCTCAGAATGCCTCGGGCACTCCCTACAACCCGCTGAAGCCGGACGCGCTGTATCTCACCGGCGATGAATGGCGCGAGCGGTTGAACGCTGTCGGCCATGCGCTTGTCACGCCTTTCGCCCTGCCTGAAAGCGATGGGCGGCTCGTGATCGACTGCGGCGCACGGCAGGGCCGCAGCTTTGCTGCGGAACGCGCCGTGGACAGCGGCAACGTCTTCGACGCGGTGGTCGCGCACATCGGCGCGCTCCAGGCCAAAGGCAAGCGCGTGCTGGTGGCCGGCTGGTCTGAAGGCTCGCGTGAGCGGCTGGCGCACGTGCTGGCCGACCACGGCCTCAAGAGCGCAGAAATGGTCGGCTCGCTGGGCGCCACGAAGAACTTCGCGCCCGAGACCGTGGGCCTTGTGGTCTGGGGGCTCGAGCAGGGCTTCGAGACGGGCAAGCTCGCGGTCGTCGGCGAGCAGGACATTCTCGGCGACCGGCTGATCCGGACCAAGCGCGCGTCGAAGAAGGCCAGCGACTACATCACCGAAGCGGGCTCGCTGACGCCTGGCGATCTTGTCGTGCATGTCGACCACGGCATAGGGCGCTTCATCGGCCTGAAAACCATCACGGCAGCGGGCGCGCCGCACGACTGTCTCGAAATCCACTACAACGCAGGCGACAAGCTTTTCCTGCCGGTGGAGAACATCGAACTGCTGTCGCGCTACGGCTCGGAAGACACCGACATCCAGCTTGACCGGCTCGGCGGACCGGGCTGGCAGGCGCGCAAGGCGAAGATGAAGCAGCGCATCCGCGAGATTGCGGGCAAGCTGATCCAGATCGCAGCGGCGCGCCTGCTCAAGGACGCCCCGAAGATCGTGCTGCCGGACGGGCTTTATGACGAGTTCGCCGCGCGCTTCCCCTATGACGAGACCGAGGACCAGCTCAACGCCATCGACGCGGTGATCGATGATCTCGGACTGGGCCGGCCGATGGACCGGCTGATCTGCGGCGATGTCGGCTTCGGCAAGACCGAAGTTGCCTTGCGCGCCGCATTTGCCGTGGCGATGGCTGGCAAGCAGGTCGCCGTGGTGGTGCCGACCACGCTTCTCGCACGGCAGCATCACAAGACTTTCGCCGAACGCTTCAAGGGCCTGCCCGTCAAGGTCGGCCAGGCTTCGCGCTTTGTCGGCACGGTGGAAACGAAGGCCACGAAGGACGCCATGGCGGACGGCACGATGGACATCGTGGTCGGCACGCACGCGATCCTCGGCAAGAACATCGCTTTCAAGGATCTCGGCCTCGTCATCGTCGACGAAGAACAGCATTTTGGTGTCGCCCACAAGGAGCGGCTGAAGGAGTTGCGCGCCGAGGTGCACGTGCTGACGCTTTCGGCCACGCCGATTCCGCGCACGCTGCAGCTTGCCATGACGGGCGTGCGCGACCTGTCAATCATCGCCACGCCGCCGGTGGACCGGTTGGCAGTGCGGACGTTCGTCGCGCCTTTCGATGGGTTGATGGTGCGCGAGGCGTTGCTGCGCGAGCGCTATCGCGGCGGACAGTCGTTCTATGTCGTGCCACGCATTGAGGACCTGGCCGGCGTGAAGGACTACCTCGACAAGAATGTTCCCGAGTGCAAGGTCGCCATCGCCCATGGCCAAATGGCGGCAGGCCAACTCGAAGACGTGATGACGGCGTTTTACGAGGGCAAGTTCGACATCCTGCTCTCGACCACGATCGTTGAATCCGGCCTCGACATTCCGACCGCCAACACGTTGATCGTGCACCGCGCCGACATGTTCGGGCTGTCGCAACTCTATCAGCTTCGCGGGCGGGTGGGGCGCGCCAAGACGCGCGCCTATGCGCTGTTCACGTTGCACGAGAAGAAGAAGCTGACCTTGCAGGCCGAGAGGCGGCTGAAAGTGCTGCAGTCGCTCGACACGCTCGGCGCAGGCTTCCAACTTGCGAGCCACGATCTCGACATTCGCGGTGCGGGCAACCTGCTGGGCGACGAGCAGTCGGGCCACATCAAGGAGGTCGGCTACGAACTCTACCAGCAGATGCTGGAAGAAGCCGTTGCCTCGCTCAAGGCCGGCATCACCGATGTGGTCGAGGATCAGTGGTCGCCGACGATCACCATCGGCACGCCGGTCATGATCCCCGAACACTATGTCGAGGACCTTGTGCTGAGGCTTGGCCTCTACAAGCGCCTGTCCACGCTGGAGGATGACGCGGAAATCGAGAGCTTCGGCGCGGAAATGATCGATCGTTTCGGGCCGATGCCGGACGAGGTGCGCCAGTTGCTCGACATCGTCGCCATCAAGGTTCTGTGCCGCCGCGCCAATATCGAGAAGGTCGAGGCCGGGCCGAAGGGTATCATCGTGGCCTTCCGCGACAATTCCTACGCGAACCCCGACGGATTGGTGGCATATGTCACCGAGCAGGGCGCAGCCACCGCCAAGGTCCGGCCGGACATGAAGCTGGTGTTCGTGCGCGACATGGAAAAGCCGGAGCAGCGGCTCAAGGGCACGACACGGCTGATGCGTGACCTTGTCAGGATTGCCGAGCGCAAGAAGGCGGCGTGATTGGCCGACTTTGTCAGACGCGCGCCAGAAGCGTCACTGCATTGGCATCATCTGAGAACAGGTCAAGAATACGGCCCAGTTCACCGCGAATTGCCGCCTGCCGCTCCGGTCTGGATGGGTGGATCAGGATCACCGCGCTGACGCTTTCGTGGCCGATGATGCCTGATGCACGCAACGGACTTTCGACTTCGGCAGGCGCAACGAGCGTGGTCGTCTTGCCGTCCGACAAGCCAGCCCAGAGCGCGCTCAGCGAAAACAGGCCAAGCGGCAGGTATTCCGCCCCGGTCAGCATCGCCAGATAGGGTCCAGCCGCCAGGGCGCACAGGCTGGGGCTCATCATCATGCTCAGCAGTCGATGATCATCGGACAATTTGGCGACACGGGCGATATCGACAGTTGCGGCAACGATCTCCGTTTCCCTCATCACCTGACGCACGCCATGACTTGTCTCCGCGGAAACGGTCAGCGCATCGTGGGGGGAAGTGATGACGGGCGCAGGCGGAAGCGTCGCCGTGCTGACGATGATGCTGTCGAGCGGCACGACGCCGTCCGGCGCGCCCGGACCGAACGCGCACACCAGGCGCGCGTTGAACGATCGGGCAGCGGCATCGCGCAGCATCAGGGCTGGCTCGACGTCACCGCAACGACTTGTGCCGATTGCAACTGAAGGTCCGGCAGCGTCCAGCCACGCCTGCAATCTGGCGGAGTTCGCTGAAAGCGGCATCAGGAACGGCTTCAGTCCGGCGCGCAGGGCACCGAGCATGGCGATCAATTGTTCAGAGCCGGCGGGCATGAAGAGCAACGCCTGGCTGCGCTCGGGCAATCGCGACAGGCTCAGGAGCGAAGCGATCCGGCGGCTGCGCTGGTCGATGTCGGCGAAACTGAAATTCTGCCCCTCGCTTCCTGCCCATATCTGCCGCCTTGCCGGCTCGCGCAGGAAAATCTGATTTGGCCGGCTCCGCAATCCGACCGCGACGAACGCCTCGAGGCCGAGGCCGTCCATGTCTTCTGCGGTTCTGTAGCGTGCGAGCATGCCCAGCTTCCGTCAATTCGAGATGCGGGTGGAACCGGTGGCGGATTCGGGTTCCCGCCACAAGGCCTCGAGCGGAAATCCGAATCGGGCGGGGCGGGCTGGAATGCCGACGCCGCGCTGATGCGCGACCCAAGTTTCTGGCAGATAGAACAGCGGAATGACGAAATTACCGCTCATCACGAGCCGATCCAGCACCCGCGCAGCGGCCACATAGTCCTCGCGGGCGCGCGCTGCCAGCATCGCCTGGATCGCCCCGTCGATCGCCGGCATTCGTGCCCCGGCATGATTGAGCGACCCTGGCCGAGCAGCCGATGTGCTGGCCCAGCGGTTGGCCTGTTCGGTTCCGGGGCTGGCCGACACCGGCCAGGTCCATTGCAGCATGTCCATGTCGAAGGCGGCGAGGCGGCGCCAGTACTGCACATCATCCACAAGGCGAACGCGGACGTTGACGCCGATGCGCTGCAGCGACTTGGTGTAGTTCAGTGCCAGCCGCTCCTGCGCCCGCGACAGGACCGTGATCTCGAAAGCCAGCGGCTCGCCCGTATCGCGGCGGCGCATCTCGCCGTCGACAAGCGCATAGCCCGCGCTGCCCAGCAACTCCAGCGCGCGCTTCGCCTGGTCGCGGTCGCGCCCGGACCCGTCTGAAGCCGGTGGCTTCCAGGCGCCATCAAGGAGATTTGCCGGTAACGTCGCGCCCAAGCGTTGCAGCAGATCAAGCTCGCGCTGATCGGCCGCGCGGCCGCTGGCGGACAGTTCCGAATCCGCGAACAGGCTGTCGGCGCGCTTGTAGACGCCGAAGAACAGGTTGCGGTTGGCCCATTCGAAATCGAACATGAGCGACAGCGCCTCGCGAACACGGGCATCGGAAAACAACGGCTTTCTGGTGTTGAACACGAGCGCCGACAGCCCCTTCGGGGTCTCCAGTTTGATCGCGCGCCGCAGGATGCGGCCATCGCGGACAGCCGGCACGTCGTAACCCGTCGTCCACAAGGTGGGGTCGGTCTCGACACGAAGGTCGGAAAGGCCGGCCTTGAACGCCTCGAACAACGAATTGGAATCCCGGAAATAATCGTAGCGCAAGGTCTCGATGTTGTGCTGCCCCCGCATCAAGGGATGGTCCTCGGCCCAGAAATCCGTGCGCCGCGTGTAGGTGATGCTTTCGCCGGGCCTGATTTCGCTTACAACATATGGCCCGGAGCCGACCGGCGGCGTGAATGTCGTCTCCGGAAAGGTCGCCGCGTTGGTGGCGTGCTTGGCGAAGATCGGGATCGAGCCGAGGATCAGCGGCGTCTCCCGGTCGGCCCCGGGCCCAAAGGTGAAGCGGACCGTGAGCGGATCGGGCGTTTCGACGTTGGCAATGCGGGCGAGGGTGGAGCGATGGAACGGCTTGCCATGGGTCTTCAGCATCTCGAACGAGAACGCGACGTCAGCGGCGGTGACGGACTTGCCATCCGAGAAGCGGGCTCGCGGATCGAGGTGAAAAACCACGAAACTGCGGTCTTCCGGCAGTTCGATTTCGCGCGCCAGCAGGCCGTAAGCCGTGAAGGGCTCATCTGGCGAACGCCAGAGCAGGCTCTGGAGAACGAAGCGCTGGATCGCTTCCGGCGCAACGCCGCGCACAACAAACGCATTGAGGCTGTCGAACGTGCCTTGCTGTCCGAGCACGAGGCGGCCGCCCTTCGGCGCATCCAGATTGACGAAAGGCAGGTGGGTGAAGCCGGCGGGCAGGGCAGGCTCGCCGTGCATGGCGATGCCGTGGCGACGTGGCTCGACCGGCTGGCCCATGGCTGGAGCCAGCATGAGCAGCATGCACGCTGATGCGGCAGCCAGCCATGGCACCATTGACGTCCATCTGCACCTGATGAATGTGCGAATCCTCATGCGACCAGTTTAGCATGTTGACGTTCTTGCGTCTGAGGCTGGAAAAGTCCCCGCCGACCAGATAAAGGCTGGGGCCGAGTCATTCTGTCGCCGCAATATCCACGAACGTGCAGCCGTGTTGCGCCGCCATGGGATGTCCGGTAGCCAGCACACCAGGATTTGCCGTCGGGCGCGTGGGCGTCTGGCGTGAACAAGGGGAATGAGATGTCTGTTTTCAATCTGCCACCTGGGCAAGTCTCGCGCCGGGCCGTCAAGACGGCGAAGGGCGCTCTCGCCGCTGCCCTGTTCATGGCCTCGGTGTTGCCTGCGGTTGCGCAGCAGGCCCAGCCCCGCCCAGCCCCGCCGCGTCCAGCAACGCCCGCGCCCGCCGTTCCCGCCCCCGGTGCTGCCCAACAGCAGAACGCCGGGCCGACGGTCGTTCAGGTCAAACCCGAGCCAAGCCAGACCGAGTGGACGAAGGTGTGCGGCAAGGATCCCGGCAACCAGCGCGAAATATGCTACACGACCCGCGATTTCGTGTCGGACCAGGGCCAGCCGGTGATGGCGGTCGCGGTCTACGACGTGAAGGGCGATCCGAACCGGATCGTGCGCTTCCTGCTGCCGATCGGCCTGCTGCTGCAGCCAGGCATGCGGTTCGGCGTCGATCAGGCCCAGCCGGTCGCAGGCCGCTTCCAGATCTGCTTTCCCAACGGCTGCTTCGCCGAAGCCACCGTCAACGACGCGCAGTTGAACGCGTTCAAGCGCGGCACGACCGTGAATGTCAGCGTGCAGAACCAGGCAGCGCGCGAAGTGACATTCCAGGTGCCGCTCGGCGGTTTCTCCAAGGCGTTCGATGGCGCACCGATCGATCCGGCCGAACTGCAGAAGCAGCAGGAGCAGTTGCAGCAGGAAATCCAGAAGCGCGAAGAAGAGCTGCGCAAGCGGCTGCTCGAAGGGACAGCGCCTGGCGCAGCCCCGGGTGCTGCCCCCGCAGCGCCGCGTCCGTAACGGTTTAAGGATTGCACCAAACAGAAAAGCCGGGCTTGCGCCCGGCTTTTTCATGTCGCGCGCACGTCGCAGCAGTTCAGCGTCGGTCAGTTGAGGCGGCCGGTGGCAACCTTGTATTCGCCGTCAACCGTGCCGTTGAAATAGTCGTCGATCTGCGGATGCCTGACGGGCTCGCCGCTATCGTCGAGCACGAGGTTCTGTTCCGACACATAAGCAATGTATTCGGTTTCGGCATTCTCGGCGAGCAAGTGGTAGAACGGCTGGTCACGGGTGGGGCGAACATGCTCCGGGATCGAGTTCCACCATTCCTCGGTATTCGAGAATTCCGGGTCGACGTCGAAGATCACGCCGCGGAACGGGTAGATCCGGTGGCGTACGACCTGGCCGATCCTGAATTTCGCGTCGCGTGCTTTCACGACAGTCTCCGAAAGCTGCGGTCTGCAGCGCCTTTGTTGAGCTAAGCACCTCGCACCGGCACGTCAATATGCGGCGAAGTCACATCGCTGCAAGGCCGCTCGCGCCGCGCCATGCGCTTCGATCATGCTGATATGCGGGGCCGGGCGCGCGTATGCGCTTGGCGCAAGGTTGCAACCGATCGAGGGACATTCTACCGCTGCTGGCAATATGGTGTGCTGCAACACGGTGCCTTGCAAGCAATGGCGAGCGTTTTGTCCCTTCTGGATCTGGTCCTGCCGTTCTTCGGCGTGATCGCGCTTGGCTACTTCTGCGGCCGCCGCATCAAGCTGCCTGTGGCCGGGCTGGCGTGGATGCAGTTTTTCCTGATCTATGTGTCGCTGCCGACGTTGTTCTTTCGCCTCATCGCAGACAAGCCGCTGAACGAGTTGACCAACTGGCCATTCGTGATCGGCACCACCTTGTCGACCTACGTCGTCTTCGCGCTGTCATTCGCGATCGGGCTCTATTTCACGCGCGGAAACCTCCCACAGGCAGTGATGCAGGGCGTTGCGGGGGCCTACTCCAACATCGGCTACATGGGCCCCCCGCTCATTCTGGCCGCGCTTGGCCCGGCTGCCAGCGCGCCGGTGGTGCTGATCTTCGTGTTCGACAACCTTCTGCTGTTTTCCCTGATCCCGTTCCTGATGGCGATGGCAGGCGTCGAGAAGAAGAGCTTTTTCCAGACCGCGCGCGAGGTGGCGTGGAAGGTGGTGACCCATCCGTTCAACATCGCCACGATGCTGGGGGTGCTTGCCGCCGTGACAGGCCTCAAACTGCCGAGCGCGCTGGACAAGATGACGATCTGGCTGTCCGGTGCTGCGGCCCCGTGCGCGCTGTTTCTTCTGGGCGTCACGGTGGCGATCAGGCCGATGGAAAAGATGCCGCCCGAAGTGCCGCCGCTGATGTTCATCAAGCTGATCGTGCATCCGCTGCTGATCCTGGTGCTGTTGTCGGTGATCGGCGATTTTCCGCCGGCATGGGTCTACGCGGGCATGATCATGGCCGCGCTGCCGCCGGCGCTGAACATCTTTGTCATCTCTACGCAATATGGCGTCGGCATCGAGCGGGCTTCGGCCAGCATCCTGGTCGGCACGATCGCCTCGATGGTGACGCTGACCATGTTCCTGTGGCTGATCCGCGAGGGGTACATGCCGCATGATCTCTTTCCGGTGAAGTGAGGGCTGCCATGGCGGGGCCGCTGGCTGGCATCACGGTGCTGGATTTCTCGACGCTGCTGCCAGGGCCGCTGGCGACCCTGATGCTGGCGGAGGCGGGGGCGGACGTGCTCAAGATCGAGCGGCCGGGCGGTGAAGACATGCGCCACTTTCCGCCCGCACATGGGCAAAGCTCCGCGCCGTTCATGGCCTTGAACGGCGGCAAACGCAGTCTGGCGCTCGATCTCAAGCAGGCAGACGATGTGGCGCGGGCCGTGGAGTTGGCGCGTGACGCGGACATTCTCGTCGAGCAGTTCCGGCCCGGCGTCATGGACAGGCTCGGCCTCAGCCATGCAGCGCTCTCAGCCATCAATCCACGCCTGATCTTCTGCTCGATCACGGGCTTTGGCCAAGGCGGGCCGCGCGCCCTGCAGGCCGGGCATGACCTCAACTACCAGGCGTTGAGCGGTGTTCTCGCGCAGGGCCTTGAGCATGGCGGTGACGCCCCGCTGCCGCCCGTGCTGATCGCGGACATCGCCGGTGGGGCCTATCCCGCCATGATCAACATCCTGCTGGCCTTGCGCCAGCGCGATCTGACCGGGCGCGGCTGCCATCTCGACATTGCCATGACGGACGGCGCAGCGACATTCGCGTGGTTCGCCGAGGCGGCGGCTGCGGCGACCGGGCGTGCTGAGAATGGCGGAACCGGGCTCCTGAATGGCGGCTCGCCGCGCTACCGCATCTATCGCACGCGCGATGGCTGGTTCCTCGCGGTCGGCGCGCTTGAGGACAAGTTCTGGGCGTTGTTCTGTGACGCCATCGGGTTGCCGGCCGGATTGCAGGGTTCAGCATCTGCAACCAGTGAGGTGATTGCCGAGGTCGCCGCAATCGTGGCCGGGCATGATGCCTATCACTGGCGCAATCTGCTCGAACCGCTCGACTGCTGCTGCACCATCGTCCGCACGCTGGAGGATGCAAGGGCAGAGCGTGCCGAACTGGAACCAACGGCCAGCGATGAGATGGGCGCCTCCGTGCCGCTGGTGCGAATTCCCGTGAGCCCGCACTTCCGGCGCGACGCCGTTCAGGCGCGAGTGGTGCCTGCCCTCAGTTCCGGGACGGACTGAGCCCCTGCCGCATCACGAACCGGCGCAGCGGGGCGACCGTTTCAAGTGCAAGCAGGCCGAAGCCCCGCGCAAGGTCAACTGGCAGGAAGTCACTGAGCAACGAGCGGTTGAGCGCATCGACCGCGCGGGTACGGGTGCGGACATCGCCGGCGCGATCACTCTCGTAGCGCGCGAGGCCTTCAGCCGCGCCCGTGTCCGGCCCCGTGATGCTGGCCGCAAGCGAGACCACATCGCGCAGGCCAAGATTGAGCCCCTGCGCGCCGATCGGAGGAAAGACATGGGCCGCTTCTCCGATCAGCGCAACGCGCCGGGCCGTGAAGCGCGCCACCGAAAGCCCGCCCATGGCCACAAGGCCGCGCGGCCCGTCGATGGTCATGCTGCCGAGGATCGAGTGCGTGCGCTGCTCGATGGCACGGGCAAGCGCCGCATCATCGAGCGCCGCGAGCCGTTCGCCTTCGTCCGGCGCCACCATCCAGACGATGCTGGAGCGATGGCCGGACAGCGGAACGGTGGTGCAGGGGCCGGAACGGGTGTGAAACTCTGTCGAGACATCACGGTGCGCCCGCGCATGCGCCACGATCGTCGTCAGCGCGGACTGCGGATAGTCCCAGGTGCTGGCCTCGATGTTGGCGCTGGTGCGGACAACGGAATTGCGGCCATCCGCGCCAACGACGAGGCGTGCCGCAAGGCGCTGGCCATCGGCAAGGCTCACGACGCCCTGATCAGCCTCGACGTCGACAGCGGTCACCGCTTGCTCGACGCGGATGATCTCAGGTGTGGCAGCGACGGCATCCAGCAACGCCGTCGCCAGTTCCGCCGTCTCGATGTTCCAGCCGAACTGGTCGAGACCGATTTCGCTGGCGCGAAACTCGGTTGGCGGCCTAACGAACAGGCTGCCGGTGTCGTCCACGAGCCGCATGCGGGCCAGCGGCGCTGCATGCGCTTCGAGCCGTTCCGTCACGCCGAGGTCAGCCAGCAGCGACCAGGAGCCATCCATGAGCGCAACAGTGCGGCCGTCCCGCCGCGGCCGGGCAGGGCCGATCAACGCAACGCTGTAGCCCCTCCGCGACAAGGCCAGCGCCGCGACCGCGCCCACGTGGCCGGGGCCGACAATGGCGATGTCGTGGACGGGTTCTGATGCGCGCGGTGAAGGCATGCAGCAGGTTTAGCCGTTCGCCATGAGCGACGCCAGCGGACGGCATGTCACGGGGGTGGCAAACCCCTGTGAAAAACCTGTGCGGCGCGCGCCGCGCAGCCTCACACTTTCTCGATGTTCCAGAACGGCAGCAGTTCGGGAATGGTGATCACGCCGCGGACATTGGCGCGATAGGCGGCCGGCTGCACCCACTGGCCGAGATAGACATGCGGCACGTAATTCCACGCATTCTCCTGCATGCGCCGCGCGACGCCGAGGCGGGCCTCGAGCGTCGGCGCTGCCGCCCACTCGTTGCGCATCCGCTCATGTGCGTCGTCCGACGGCCAGCCGAACCAGCCCTTTTCGCCGGTCGCCGCATGACCGGCCAGCGCCACCGGGTTGCCGAAGCTGGAGCCTGTGGCCCAGGTGATGAAGATGTTCCAGCCGCCGGCTTCGGGAGCGCCGCGATTGGAGCGCCGCTGCACGACGCCGCCCCAGTCAGACGCCGCGAGCTGCACGTTGGCGCCGATCTGGCGCAGGGCCTGTGCGACCAGTTGCGCCGAATTGTTCATGAACGGAATCGATGTCGCCTGGAGGATCACGATCGGTTGGCCGGAATACCCTGACTCGCGCAGCAACTCACGCGCCCGGTTGAGGTTCGGCGCTCCCTTGAACCAGTCGGTGTTGGTGTCGTTCTCCATCGGCGTGCCGCAGCCGAACAGCGAGCCGCAGGTGCGCGCGTATTTCGGATTGGCGAACGAAGCCTGCATGAAATCCTTCTGGTTGATCAGATGGAGCATGGCCTGCCGCGCCTTCGGATTGTTGAAGGGCGGATGCAGGAAATTGAGCCGCATCCAGCCGACATTGCCTGTCGTGTTGAGGATTTCGAGCTTCAGGTCCTTGTTGCCTTCCAACTGGTCGAGCAGATCGAACGGAGGGCTCTCCATGAAATCGATCTCGCCCGATTGCAGCGCCGCCACCGCGGTCTGTTCGTCGCGGATGTTGTCGATGACGATCCGGTCCAGCTTGGCGACCTTGCCGCCTGCGGAGCCAGACGCCGGCTCTGCCCGCGGAACATAGTCGGCACGCTTGTCGTAGACGTATTGCGCGCCCTGCTTGGAGGCATCGCGGTTCATCGCGAACGGGCCCGAGCCGACATACTCCGCAATCTGCTGCATCGGATCGGTTTCGGCCTCCTTCTTGCGCATGATGAAGCAGACGTTGGTGCCGAGTTTGCCGAGCGCGTCATAGACCATACCGTAAGGCTCCTTCAGCGTGATGCGGAAGGTCTTGTCGTCAACGACGGGGGTGTCCGCCACGCGGGCAAACATGTGCTGCCCGAAGCCGTCGCGCGCGGCCCAGCGGCGCACCGACGCCACGCAGTCGGCAGCCGTCACAGCGCTGCCATCCGAGAACTTCAGCCCGTCGCGAAGCTCGAATGTGTAGGTCTTCTTGTCGTCTGAAAGGTTATGCTTGCCAACCATTTGCGGCTGCGGCTTCATGTCTTTGTCAAGGCCGAACAGCGTGTCGTAGATCATGCCGCCGTGGTAGGAGGTGACGTTGGCCGTGGTCCAGATCGGGTCGAACGAGCCGATATCGCCATGGATGACCGCGCGCAGCGTCCGCGCTCGGCCTGGTGTGGTCTGCGCCTTCAGAATGCCAGGAGCGCTGGCCAGGGCAGCGGCTGCGATGCCGCCCTTCATCACATTGCGACGTGTCGTCATCGTGCGAGTCCTTCCCGTTCATGGCCGGGCGCATGTCAAGGCCGCGCCGCATGCACCGCGATTAACTCACGCAACTGGCTGATTGCGCAAGAGGGGTGTTAGATGGACGCCATGCAACACGATGCGCGCACGAGGCAGAACATGGACATGAGCGAGCGCCCGAACCGGATTCCGTGGCCGCCGATCCTGTTCCTCGGCGCGCTTCTGGCCGCCAACATCCTCACGTGGCTGCTGCCGTTCGGCCTTGTCCAGCCGGTGCCTGCGGCCGTGGTCGGTGGCGGCGCGATCTTCGCTGCCGCCATCGGGCTGATGTTGTGGGCTTTCCTGGCATTCAAGGCGCACAACACCAGCGTGCTGCCGCACAGGCGCTCGGAGGCTCTCATCAGCACCGGACCCTTCCGCTGGACGCGAAACCCGATCTACCTCGCCGAAGCCGTGCTGTTGGCTGGGCTGGCCCTGGTCAACGGTTCTGTCTGGTATCTGGCGGTCATCCCGCCGTTTATCCTCGCAGTGACGAAACTTGCCATCGTGCGTGAGGAGGCACATCTCGCCGCGCGCTTCGGGCCGCATTGGGACGCCTACGCTGCACGCGTGAGGCGCTGGCTTTGATCGAGGCGTTCAATCTCGCGTGCCGACGCTGCCTGTGATGCCAACGCTGCGCGCCGGGCGCAGGTCCATCGGTCCTGGCAGGCGCGGCGACATGCGGTTTTCCGGCCTTGGCACGGGATCGACCGGCCTTGGCTGCGCGATGCGCGAATTGGCATTCATCGGCCTGCGCGCGCCGATGTCGTAGCGCCCGGCCATCCAGTCGGTGAACTGCTTCTCGTTGCCATAGAACGCGTTGCGGTCGACATCGCCGACGATGCCAGGCACGCGGCCGGTCGTGGTGAATTGCCAGAATTCCCATGGCCGATTGTCGTAGCGCTTCTCGGGGCGCGCCGCTGTCGAGCGGATCCAGAACGGATAATCATCGAACTCCGTCGTGCCCTCGATCACGTCAGCATGAAAATTGATGTCCGTGTAGATGATCGGCTTCTTGCCGTAGTGCGCCTCGAACGCTTTCAGCATTTCGCGCATCTTGGCTCTTGCCTTGACCGGGTGGGCCCGAGCGCAACTCGACTGATTGTTCCACTCGACATCGAGCACCGGCGGCAAAGCGTCGGGGTCTTTGGGCACGTTGCGGATGAACCAGCGGACCTGGTCACGGGCCGGGCGGCACCAGAACACGAAGTGATAAGCCCCGCGCGGGACGCCGGCCTGCTTCGCGCCGTCCCAGTTGTCGCGGAAATTGCGGTCGGCCAGGTCGCCGCCCTCCGTCGCCTTGATGAAAGCGAAGCGGGTGCCGGCGGCCTTGACGCGTCTCCAGTCGATGTCCTGCTGCCATTTGGACACGTCGATGCCCTGAATGGTTTTCTGCTTGGCGTCACGAACGCCGTGATGGGGATCGGCATCGCTCTTCTTCGGGAAGGGATTGCGCGCTTCGGCAGCACCGGCAAGCGCCACGACACCCGTGGCGACAGCAGCCAGCATGAGAGATCGGCCAAATCGGCCAGACGCGAACGCAAACATGAAAGACCCACCTGCTCGTGGACCTGTCATCGCGCCCGCGTGGTAAACAGCGCGTTGCCGGATTGCATCAAATTACAGGGAAGGTTGACGAAGGATGAATGCTCCGAGGCGTCTATTCCTCGCTCGGCTCCGACGGCTCAGGCGCGGCGGCGGTCGCTGCAACGGGCTGCGCAGGCGGCGGCGCTGCCGCGACAGGGCGCGCTCTGGTCCATGTCCTGCTGCCAAGATCGTAGTCGCCGCGCAGCCACCCCGTGAATTCCTCGTCGGTGCCAACGAAGGCGTTGCGGTCGACATCGCCACGGATGCCGGGAATGCGGCCTGTGGTGGTGTACTGCCAGAAGGCCCAGGGCCGGGCGACATAGCGCTCTTCCGGGCGCGCTGCGACAGACCTCAGCCAGAACGGATAGCGCTCGAAACCAGGTTCGCCCTCCAGCACCTCCTTGTGGAAGGTGATGTCCGTGTAGATGATCGGTATCTTGCCGGTATGCTGTTCGAGTTCACGCAGCATCAGCCGCGCCTTCTCCAGCGCGACCTCTTTCGACACCTTGCGCGGGCAGGTGCGGCTGTGGCCGTTCCATTCGAGATCGAGGACGGGCGGCAGGGCGTTCGCATCACGCGGAATGTGCTGCACAAACCATTGCGCCTGCTCATGAGCCGGGCGGCACCAGTAGACGAAGTGATAGGCTCCGACGGGGATGCCGGCGGCGCGTGCGCCATTCCAGTTCGCCGCAAAGCGCGGGTCGACGTGATCTCCGCCCTCCGTCGCCTTGACAAAGACGAACCGGGTGCCGGCGGCGCGCACGGCAGCCCAATCGATCTCGGCCTGCCAACGCGAAATGTCGATGCCATGCACCGGGTAGTTCTGCGCCGAGACCACCCCCGGATGCGGTTTGACATCGCCCTTGCTGGGATAGCGCCCGCTGAAATCCGACAACCCGCAGCCTGACAGCACAAGCGCAAGGCCCGCAACCAGCGGGAACGAAAGGCGGCCGGGCAGATTGGCAATGTTCATTGATCAGCGTGCGCGTTCGGATGGAGGAACTGGCGTCGATGACGTCAGGACTGATGGGCAGAGCATTCGGCTCAAACCATTGCGTTTTTGTTTACGACGCCGCAAGCGCAAGTTTCTCACATCCCCGACATGGCTCAGGATGCCGCCCTGGCTTTCACGCGCCTGATCGTGAAAACCCATTCAATTCAACTATTTGCAGATGTGATTTCGGCCGCTGTCGCCCACGGGAGCAGCAGTGACTGCCCAAATATTGATAATGTGCCGCATGGAACGGCAATCGTTCGTTTTTTGTGGTCGGACTGATCGATTCTTGTGGTGTTGCCGCTTGAAGTCTCCAATGATTGCCCAAGCTGTTGATCCAGCGTCGGCGATCTCGATCCATCGACAGCGCATCACGACGTTTTTTCTTGTCGCCTTGGGCATAGGGAGCATCACATGAAGAACTGGCGCATGACTGACTGGATTGCGGGGCTCGCTGCCGCTGGCGCGATGTTGCTTGGGACAACGGTGGCCGAAGCCGGCCGTGATCTCGATGCGGTCAAGCAGCGCGGCACGATCCGCTGCGGAGTGCAGGGCCCGTCCAACCCGGGCTTTGGCGTGCCGAACGCGCAGGGCGTCTGGGAGGGCTTCAACATCGAGATCTGCCGCGCCGTGGCCATCACGATCTTCAATGACCCAAGCAAGGTCGAGTTCGTGCCCGTGACGTCGCAATCGCGGTTTCCGGCGTTGACCAACGGCGAAGTCGACATCCTGTCGAACAACACGACCTGGACCCTGACCCGCGACACCGGCGTGAACCGCTTCAACTTTCCGGCCATCGTGTTCTATGACGGGCAGTCGGTCATGGTTCCGCGACGCCTCAACGTGACCTCCGCCAAGCAACTCAACGGCGCGACGGTGTGCGTTCAGCCCGGCACCACGACTGAACTCAACCTTGCGGACTTCTTCCGCCAGAACAACATCACCTTCCGTCCGGTGGTGATCGAGGCGCTCGACGAACTGCGCCGCGCCTACGATCAGGGCCGATGCGACGTGTTCACCAACGACTTCGCGGCGCTTGCCGCACAGCGAACCCTGCTGACCAATCCGCGCGATCATGTGATCCTGCCGGAGCGCATCTCGAAGGAACCGCTTGGCCCGACGATCCGCCAGGGTGACGAGGAATTGAGCAACATCGTGGCCTGGACCGTGTTCACCCTCATCGAGGCCGAGGAGTTCGGCATCACCAAGGACAATGTCGACCAGATGGCAGCGACCAACACCGATCCGCGCGTTCGCCGCCTGCTCGGCGTCGAACCTGGCATGGCGGAATCGCTCGGTGCCGCCAACGCGGCGTTCGGGCGGACGATGCTGAAGGCGTTCGGCAACTACGGCGAAATCTACAACCGCTGGCTCGGGCCGACGACGCCGCTCGCGCTCGAACGTGGCCAGAACAACATCTGGACCAATGGCGGCCTGCTCTACGCTCCGCCCGCCCGCTGAGCCGCTCGACACCCGATTTTGGGCGTTTGTGCCTGGAATCGGGTGTTGAGGCGACCACACGACACTGCAACCGGCATTCCGGCGGCACATAAAGTCGCCTGAATGCCCGCATGACGGCCAAGGATTCCAAACCAGCCCATGAGCACCGTCGATCCGCCAGCGCCAGCGCAAGTCCGGATTGTGCCTTCCGGAAGCGAGCAGACCATTGGTGGCCTCTCGGTAAGTGTGCCTGCGCAAACCACGACGATGTTCTGGAACGATCCCGTCAAGCGCGGCATCATCCTGCAGTGCGCGCTTGGCGCGGTGGTGCTGTTCGTCTGCTGGGCTGCCTATTCGAACCTGCTGGCCAACATGAAGGCCCGCGGCCTTGTGTTTGGCTGGGACTATCTCGCGCGGTCCGCCAACTTTGCCATCGGCGAGTCGCTCATTCCGTTCAGCGCGCAGGACAGCTATGGCAGAGCGCTGATCGTCGGCATCCTCAACACGCTGAAAATCGCGATTGTCGGCATCCTCCTGACCACATTTCTCGGCATTTCACTCGGCGTGATGCGGCTTTCGAGCAATCCGCTCCTGTCGCGCCTGATCTCGGGCTACGTCGAGATCGTGCGCAACACGCCGCTGCTGCTGCAGCTTTTTCTCTGGTATGCGATCATCAATTCGCTGCCTGGCCCCAGGCAAGCCGTGTCGTTCGGCCCCGGCATGTATCTCTCCAACCGCGGCATGAAGGTGCCATGGATCGAGTGGTCGCCGGCTCTGTGGCCCATGATCGGGGCGTTCGCGACCGGCATAGCCGGCAGCGTCATGCTGGCTCGCCATTTTGCCGCAAAGCGCGCCGCCACGGGCGATGCGCCGCCGGTGTGGCCGTTTGCGCTCGGCATGATCTTCGGGTTTCCGTTTCTGGCGTCAGCGGCGCAAGGCTTCCCGGCCACGTTCAGCGTGCCGGTGCTGCAGGGCTTCAACTTCTCCGGCGGCATCGAACTCTCGCCGGAGTTTGCCGCGCTGCTGACAGGGCTGGTGCTCTACACGGCAGCCTTCGTGGCCGAGATCGTGCGTGGCGGAATCCAGTCTGTCGACAAGGGCCAGTGGGAAGCGGCGCGTTCGCTTGGCCTGTCCGCCGGCAAGTTGATGCGCCTCGTGATCCTGCCGCAGGCGCTCAGGGTCATCATTCCGCCGCTGACCAGCCAGTATCTCAACCTGACCAAGAATTCGTCGCTGGCCGTGGCGATCGGCTATCCGGACCTCGTGCACATCTCCAACACCACGATGAACCAGACGGGCAGGGCGGTCGAGGCGATCCTCGTGTTTGCCTCGATCTATCTCACGATCTCGCTGCTCACCTCGGCCTTCATGAACTGGTACAACGCGCGCGTCGCGATCAGGGAGCGCTGACATGCGAGGAGCGCCGACATGAACGCGCCCATGGCGACACCGGTCACGCCAAACCAGTTGTCGTTCGTCCGGGGCGAAACACTGCCGCAGATGGCGCCGCCCGGCGACATCCGCCTGAGCCTGCCGAAGCGCGTGGCCCGCACCTATTTCGGCTCGCCAGGCAATGCGCTGATCACCATCTCCTGCATCGTGGTGCTGGCCTGGCTCTTGCCGCCCTTGCTCGACTGGGCTTTGTTCAAGGCCACATGGGCCGGCAGCGCCACCGTTTGCCGTGAAGCTGGCGGGGCCTGCTGGGCCTTCATCCGGGAGAAGTTCTGGTTCTCGGTCTTCGGGCTCTACCCGTTCGAGTTGCGCTGGCGGCCCGGCGCCGTGCTGGTGATCTTCGCCGCCATGGTGGCGATTTCGGTGCAGCAGCGCTTCTGGGGCCGCAAGCTGGTCTATGCCTGGATCATCGCTCTCGCGGCGATGTGGGGCCTCATGGGCGGCAGCGTGCTTGGCGTGGCCGTGCCCGGCCTTGCCCCGGTGCCGACGCGGCTGTGGGGCGGCTGGCTTGTCACCATATTTCTCGCCGTGTTCGGTGCGGCGCTGGCCTATCCGATCGGGATCGTGCTGGCGCTGGGGCGGCGTTCGCACCGGCCTTTCGTGCGCTTCGTCTGCGTCTGCTGGATCGAGTTCATCCGCGGCGTGCCGCTGATTTCGATCCTGTTCATCGCCACCTTCATCGTGCCGCTGTTCATGCCCGCAGGGGTCGAGCTTGACCGGCTCATCCGGGCGCAGATCGCCTTCATCGTGTTTGCCGCCGCCTACATGGCCGAAGTCTTCCGCGGCGGGTTGCAGGCCATTCCGAAGGGTCAATATGAAGGCGCGGATTCGATCGGCCTGAACTATGCGCAGAAGATGAGGCTGATCGTCCTGCCCCAGGCGCTCAAGATCACCATCCCGGCGCAGGTCAACACCTTCATCGGCATGTTCAAGGACACGACGCTGGTGCTGATAATCGGCATCTTCGACTTCTTCACAACCTTGCGCTCGTCGCTGGGCGACGCGAACTGGCTGGGTTTCGCAACCGAGGCCTATGTGTACGCGGCAAGCGTCTACTTCATCTGCTGCTATGCGATGTCGAAATACAGCCAGCGGCTGGAAGTGGTGCTGAACGAAGGCCGTCGGAGGTAGGCGTCAAAGTCCGAACCACAACGTCGCGATCCCGAGAAATGCGAAGAAGCCGACCACATCGGTCACTGTCGTGACGAAGGTGCCGGACGAAACCGCCGGGTCGATGCCGAATTTGTCGAGAATGATCGGGATCGACGCGCCTGCGACGGCGGCGGCAAACAGGTTCGTGACGATGGCGAGGCCGATCACCACGCCAAGCCCGGTGTTGCCGAACCAGAGTGCGGCCACCGCGCCCGTGATCAGCGCAAACGCCGCGCCGTTGATGAACGAGACCAGCAATTCGCGGGTGATGAAACGGCTCATGTTCCAGTTGCCAAGCTCGCCGGTCGCCAGTGCACGCACCGCTACGGTCATCGTCTGCGTGGCTGCATTGCCGCCCTGGCTTGCAACCACGGGAGCCAGCACCGCGAGTGCCACCATCTTTTCGAGGCTGCCTTCGAACAGCTTCATCACGGTCGCCGCGAAGAAGGCGGTCAGCAGGTTGATGAACAACCACTGGAAGCGGCTGCGCGCGATGGCGGGCACCGTGTCGGACAGTTCTTCATCGCCCTTGACGCCGCCGAGCGCCTTGATCTCGTCGTCAGCTTCCTCGTCGATGATGTCGACGATATCGTCGATGGTCATGACGCCGACCAGGCGCTCGGCCTCGTCGACGACGGGCGCGGAGACGAAGTTGTAGCGTTTGAAGATCTGCGCAACGTCGGTCAACTCGTCAGTTGCGGCGACCGTCTTGCGGTCAGGATCGGCCAGCGCGGAGATCTTAACCGGGCGCTTGGTCCGCAACAGCTTGTCGAGCGCCACCGAGCCTACAAAGTGATGGGCCGGGTCGACGACGTAGATTTCGTAGAACGTTTCGGGGAGTTCCGTCGTTTCGCGCATGAAATCGATGGTCTGGCCCACGGTCCAGAATGGCGGAACGGCGATGATTTCCGTCTGCATGCGCCGCCCGGCGCTGCCTTCAGGATAATCGAGGCTCTTTTGCAGCGAAATACGCTCTGTCGCTGGCAGCTTCTCGAGGATTTCGTCCTTGTCAGCCTCGTCCATGTCCTCGAGGATGTAGACGGCGTCATCCGAATCGAGGTCGCGCATGCCGATCGCGACCGTCTCCGGTTCGAGTTCGTCGAGAATTTCTTCACGGACGGCGTCGTCGACCTCGGTGAGGGCGGTGAAATCGAAATCCTTGCCGAGGATTTCGATGAGCTTGGGGCGGTCCTCGCTGTCGAGCGCCTCCAGCAAGCGGCCAAGATCGGCCTCGTGCAGATCGCCGGCCGCGTCCACGAGCCCGTCATGGTCGCTCGCAGCCACCAAGCCCGCGACATGCTGCACGAACGCGCCGTTGACCTCGCCCTCGTCATCGCGAAAGGCAAGCCTGGCAGACTGTTGCGCAGTGGTTCGCTCGTCCAGCATCGGCAAAATCGATCAATCATGAGACGGCAGGGAACACAGAGTGGTCTTGTGACAAACTAGGCCCCGGTTGACAACGTGCCACGAACACCGACAACGAACTTGTCATGAGTCCGGACCGATCCACCGAAAAACCGTTGTCGCGGCGTGCGCTTCTCGCGGGTGCAACTGCATCGGCTGCGTGGCCAGTCTGGGCGCAGGCGCGCTGTTCGCTTCGCGGCCGCAGCATTGCAGTCGGCGCGCCCGGCGGACTGGCGATCGGGCTGCAAAGCTACCCCCGGACGCTGGCGCTCGATGATCGCGAAGTGGTGCTGACCCTCGATGACGGGCCGCTGCCGGGGCCGACGGACCGTGTGCTGGATGCGCTGCGCATGTTCGATGCCAGGGCAACATTCTTCCTGATAGGGCGCAACGCAGCGGCCAATCCCGGCCACGTGCGGCGCATGGCAGCAGAGGGCCATACGCTGGCCCACCACACCTACTCTCACCCGTGGACCTTGCGCCAGAGATCGTTTCTCGCAGGAACGCAGGACATCGAGCAGGGCATTGGCGCGGTGCAAAGCGTTCTGGGGTTGAGCCCGGCGCAGGTTGCAACACCGTTGTTCCGCTATCCGGGCTTCGCGGACACGCCTGCGCTCAATGCCTGGCTGGCTGCGAAGGACATCGCGGTGATCGGCTCGGACCTCTGGGCCAGCGACTGGACAGCGATGTCCCCTGAACGACAGCTCAACCTGTTGATGGGACGGCTGGCCCGGGCCCGAAAGGGAATCGTCCTGCTGCACGACGTGGTCGGCCAGACGGCAGCGATGTTCCCTGCGTTCCTCAAGGCGCTGTGCGATGGCGGCTACAAGGTTGCCCACATGACAGCGGGGTCGTCTGCGCCAGGTCTTATGCAGGCTCCCGGGAACTGGCGCTCGCAGACGGAACGAATCATCGCGGGGCGCGGTTGAAATGCAAACGGCGACCCGAGCCAGGGTCGCCGTTGGTTGAGCTTGCGCCCTAAAATGGTGCGGCCAAGAGGACTCGAACCTCCACTAGTTTCCCAACTGCCACCTCAAGGCAGCGCGTCTACCAATTCCGCCATGGCCGCGGACCGCCGAAAGCACCAAGGCTTTCATGCAGCGACGCCGATCTAGCAAATCGCGTCCGTGGTCACAAGCACGAAAACCTGCAGTGTGGCCTATGCTGCCATCTGCGTGTCGGGGACAGGCTCGGGCTCATCCGGTTCCGGCACGAAAGCCTCGCGGACGATGCGCGGACGCTTCAGCAACTCGGTGACCTCGACCTGGATTCGCGTGCCGGAGACGATAACCTGGCCCATCGCGAAAACCTGCCCGTTGGCGACAATCTCGACCAGATCGGACTCGCCGGTTTCAAGCTCGACAACCGCCCCGCGGCCCATGCGCAGCAATTTGTGCACCGGCATCACGGTTTGGCCCAGAATGACGCTGACATTGATCAGCACCTTGTCGAGATCGGTCTGCAACGCTTGCCTCCTGCACGCGGACTTGCCACATGTCGTGAACCGACAGTGCGGCAAACATGGTTAACTGGTTGTGAATCTGCAGCAGCGAAATCAGCTTTTGCCACTGGACGGCTCTGCACCCGGACAGGTGGAGTGGCGCATCAGCGAGGCGCTGGTGCCGTATGCCGACGCGGTGTCCGAAATGGAGGCCCGCGTGGAGGCCATCGCCGCCGGAACAGCGCCCGAGATGGTCTGGCTGCTCGAACATCCACCGCTCTACACCGCAGGGACGTCGGCCGATTCGGCCGACCTGATCGACGCCGCAAGATTTCCGGTGTTCCAGAGCGGGCGAGGGGGGCAGCACACGTATCACGGGCCAGGGCAGCGCGTGGCCTATGTGATGCTGGACCTGCGCCAGCGCGGCCCGGACGTGCGGCGTTTCGTGGCCGCACTGGAGGCCTGGCTGATCGGCACGCTGGCAGCCTTCAACATCACCGGAGAGCGACGCGAAGATCGTGTCGGCGTCTGGGTGCGCCGTCCGGAAAAAGCGTGGGTCAACGGCGCCCCCGCAGAAGACAAGATCGCCGCCATTGGCATCCGGGTCAGGCGCTGGGTCACGTTCCATGGCGCATCCCTGAACGTCGAGCCTGATTTGAGCCATTTCAGCGGCATTGTGCCCTGCGGGGTCCAGACCCATGGCGTGACGTCTCTGGCTGACCTTGGGCTGATGCTGACCATGCCAGAGGTGGACATGGCGTTGCGCAGGGAGTTCGAGGCCATCTTCGGGCGGACGTTCACGGCTGGCTGAGGCCGACATTCCCCATGCCGTAACGTTTCGTTCACCGTGCCCGCCGATACTGCCATCAGGGCTGGGGAACCCTCGTTTCAGGTAAATCACATGACAAAGATCGCTTTGCCCTTGCTGCTGGCCGCGCTGGCGGCTGCGTGCACCACCACAGATCAACGCATCGCAGGGGCCGCGGCCGGTGCTGGAACAGGCGCGCTCGTGGCTGGCCCGATCGGCGCGATTGCCGGAGGCGCCATCGGCGCGGTTGCCGCGCCAACAGTCACAGGCACCGTTCAGCGCGCACGCCAGTAAGCACCCTGTTGTTCGCACCCGCGCGTGCGGGCATGCGACGTTGCGCTCGCGGGACATCAGCGCCATAACCGGCCCCGTGACATGAAGGGGCTGGCGACATGGCTGTCTTGACGAGCGCTGCCGACGTGAACGCGGCCGAGGCAAAGGGGTATGCGGCTGAGTGGTCGCGATTGCGTGGGGAATTGGCAGCCCGGCGCGCCGCTGCTGCCGCCGGTGGCAGCGCCAAGGCCCGTGAACGCCATGCCGCCCGCGGCAAACTGCTGCCGCGCGAGCGCGTCGCGGCATTGCTAGACCCAGGCTCGCCGTTCCTGGAGATCGGCGCTCTCGCCGCTTTCGGCATGTATGACGACGATATTCACGGGGCCGGCATGATCGCGGGCATCGGGCGTGTGTCCGGCCGTGAGGTCATGGTCGTGTGCAACGATGCCACCATCAAGGGCGGCACCTACTATCCAATGACCGTGAAAAAGCACCTGCGTGCACAGGAGATCGCGCGCGAGAACCGCCTGCCGTGCGTCTACCTGGTCGATTCGGGCGGTGCAAACCTGCCGCATCAGACCGATGTCTTTCCGGACCGCGATCATTTCGGACGTATATTCTACAATCAGGCGACCCTGTCCGCTTTGCGCATTCCGCAAATCGCGGTGGTGATGGGTTCCTGCACGGCGGGCGGCGCCTATGTCCCGGCGATGTCCGACGAAACCATCATCGTGCGGCGGCAGGGCACCATCTTTCTCGGCGGCCCGCCGCTGGTGAAGGCGGCAACCGGCGAAGTTGTCAGTGCGGAAGATCTCGGCGGCGGCGATGTGCACACGCGCCTGTCGGGCGTCGCCGATCATCTCGCTGCCGACGACCAGCATGCCCTGGCGCTCGCGCGCCGGATTGTCGGCACGCTGAACACGGTGAAGGAGCCGGCCATCGCGCTGCGTGATCCTGTGCCGCCGCTGCTCGATCCGGCCGAACTTGAAGCCATCGTGCCCACCGATCTCAGGAAGCAGTACGACATCCGCGAGGTGATCGGGCGGCTTGTCGACGGTTCGGAGTTCGACGAGTTCAAGGCCCTGTACGGCACGACACTTGTGACCGGCTTCGCCCGGCTGCATGGCATTCCGATCGGCATCATCGCCAACAACGGCATATTGTTCTCGGAAAGCGCGCAGAAGGGCGCGCATTTCATCGAACTGTGCTGCCAGCGCCGCATACCGCTGCTGTTCCTGCAGAACATCTCCGGCTTCATGGTCGGCCGTGATGTGGAGGCGCGCGGCATCGCCAAGGATGGCGCGAAACTCGTCACCGCCGTGGCCTGCGCGCAGGTTCCGAAAATCACGGTGCTTGTCGGAGGCTCGTTCGGCGCCGGCAACTATGGCATGTGCGGCCGCGCCTACTCGCCGCGCTTCCTGTTTTCATGGCCCAACAGCCGCATCTCGGTGATGGGCGGCGAGCAGGCGGCCAGCGTGCTGGCGACCGTGCGCCGCGACAACATCGAGGCGTCCGGCAGAAGCTGGAGCGCCGACGAGGAAGAGGCCTTCAAGGCCCCCGTCCGCGACCAGTACGAGACCGAGGGCAACCCCTACCACGCCACGGCGAGATTGTGGGATGACGGGATCATCCTGCCATCGGAAACACGGCGTGTCCTCGGCCTTGCCTTCTCCGCCTGCCTGAATGCGCCGGTGCCGGACACGCGCTTCGGCGTGTTCAGGATGTGACCGTTCACGTCGTGCAGGCCGCCTCGAAGCGCGGCTTGCCTTTCGCTGACGCCATCGCGGCACAGGCCGGGCAACAGCCGCCACTTCCCAGCATGGCGCTGCGGCGGCGGTTGCCGTGCCAACTGAAGACCCGGTCGCCGACGTCGACATGCACGGAGCGGGTGTGGCCGTAGATGCCGACCCCGCCGACGGTTCCGAGGCTGCGGGCATAACGCGCGATCGACGACGGGGCGACGCCCGCCAATTGAATGTCCGCCGCCTGGCATCGGCGGTGAAACGAGCCGGAACGCCCACCGCTGCGCAGACCTGACGTGACAACCACAGGTCGACCGAAATGCCCTGAAATGTCACGCAGGACTGCATTCAGACGATCTGGAAAACACGAGGTTCGCACGCCATCGGTCTGCGGGAGAATGGCGCCGGCACTGGCCGAGAAGGCGCTTGCCGGCAGTTTGCCGCGCCGGGCGGTTGACTTGGCGCGGGCCGCCGACGACGTTGTTGCGGACGGCGTTTCGGCCTGCGGTTGCGGAGCGCTTTCCTGATGCGTCATGCGCATCAGGTCGTGATCGGATGACAGGACGGGCGTCGCGACGAACGACAGCGACAAGAGCGCAGCGGCGCTGCGGCAAAGATGCGTGGACATGGTGTTGGCTGACTGTTTGCGGGAGGCTTTCCGGCACAATCTGGCCGGGGCACTCGACGAGGCTTCATGCCGGAGCGTATGGTCGCGCTGTTCCGACGCCACAATTTGCCCGCGCGCTCTCCTGCCGACGGACACCGGGGGCAGGAGTTTCCGCCAGAAACCATGCCCTACTACTAAGTGAATAGATCCAGTATTGGGCGAAACAAAGGCTGGTCATGAAGCTTATCGCTTCTCAAGGAAATGTCTTGCTTCTGCTCTCCAGGTTGATCATTGAATGCGCGTGAAGATCACTCCAGACATACTGTTGCGGGCATATGCCGCCGGCGTGTTCCCGATGTCGGAGGGAGCGGATGATCCTGGCATATTCTGGGTCGACCCCGAAATGCGTGGGATCATTCCTCTCGATGACTTCCACGTGCCAAAGCGTCTGGCCCGGACGGTTCGGCAGGACGTATTCGAACTGCGGACTGACAGCGCCTTCGAAGAGGTGATCGACGGCTGCGCAGCCGCGCGGATCGGGCGTGGCGAGACCTGGATCAATGGCAGGATACGGACGCTGTATGGCGACCTTTTCCGCATGGGGCATGTCCACACAGTCGAGACCTGGCAGGATGGCCAGCTTGTCGGCGGCCTGTATGGCGTTGCGCTCGGGCGGGCTTTCTTTGGCGAAAGCATGTTCCACACACGCACCGATGCGTCGAAAGTCGCGCTGGTTCACCTCGTGGCAAGGCTGAAGCGGCAAGGCTTCGTTCTGCTGGATACGCAGTTCCAGACGGAACATCTGTCACAGTTCGGCACACGGGAGATCGAGCGCGCCGACTACCAGGCAATGCTGGCTTTGGCATTCGAGCACGGCCCTGCCGCGTGGGGCGCCGCCGACCTCTCGCTTGGCGGCAGCGAGGCATTGTCGATCATCAATGGGAAAGGGTCCGGCGCAGATCACGCCGGGTTTTGACGGAGCATTCTAGCGATTTGATCCAGCCGGGTCGGGGCCGGCCGGCCGGCCCGGATTGGTCGGGAAGAAACGCTGCGTTGGCTGCTGCGGCGCCACCGGCACGCCTTGCGGCGGGCGCACATCGATGCGGCCGTCCGACGGCTGCTGGCCGGCCGGGCGCGGCGGCGTGCGCGGGGTCGGTGCAGCGCGCTCGCGTCGTATTTCGGCGGGAAGGTCGGCGCCGCTCGGTTCGCGGGGCTCGGCGATCACGGTCGTGCCGCCTTTGCAATCGGTGACCCAGACATCGTAGATGGCGTGCTCGACGCCATGCAGGCCCGGGCTTGCCGCATACATCCATCCCGAGAAGATGCGGCGATAGTCATTGCTGAGCCCGACTTCGTCGACCTCGACGAAGGACGTGGTCTGCGGCTGCTCCGTGGCGGGACGGGTCCAGCAGATGCGCGGCGTTATCTGCAGCGAGCCGAACTGAACCGTCTCGTCAATGTTGACTTCGAAGGCGATGATCCGGCCGGTTATCTTGTCCAGGCCCGAAAACACGGCCACGGGATTGCGAATCCGGTCGGCGTGCGCGGCGCCGAGCACTGCGACCGACACGGCGACCCCGAGGCTCAAGGAGGAGAAAAAGCGCAGCATGCTCTGGCCTCTGACGAATCGGCAGGCCGACAGTGTTGCCTGCGAAATGGGACGAATTCAACGCACGGTCGGCTCCGTGCCAGCAAGCGGACTATCTGTCCGGAGTCCAGGCCTGATAGACGCCTTCGCTCTTCGGATGCGTGGAGGTGGTCACAGCAGAGCCCTGCGGGCGGTAGGCGAGGGACGAGCCGGTCATGTTCGGCTGGTGGGTCTGCTGCCAGGCGCGCGGCTGGTAAGCCTCCTCGGATGGCGCGACATCAACCGTGTGATGCAGCCAGCCGTTCCAGCCTGCCGGCACGCTTGAGGCTTCGGCAAGGCCATTGTAGACAACCCAGCGGCGCTCATGGCCGAGCGCCGGATCGCGCCTGCCGCCCTTTGAGCGGTAATAGATGTTGCCCATCTCGTCCTGCCCGACACGTTCGCCATGTCGCCAGGTGTTGAACCGCGTGCCCATGGTCTGCCCGTTCCACCAGGTGAAGATTTGCAGAAGGAACGTTCTCATCATGGCCTCGTCTGGTCTGGGCATGGGCCGGCGACTGGTTCAAGATCGCGCCGGTTTTGCAGATGCGGTGGTTATGCCGGTCTGTCGCTGGCATGTCCAGCATGGGTCTCGCACGCGGGATCAAATAGCTGGCTGACAGAATCAGACGATGCGTGATGATGGCCGCAAAGAGAAAGAGAGCCACGCTTCCGGCTGAAGCGCGGCATGTCCTGGAGCCTGATTCGATCCGCAACTCGACGTGAGAACGACAGGTCGAAAGTGGCTTTTTCTTGGCTTTTCAATCTCTTGCACACCCGTTTTTGCGCCGCCGCCGCAGACCGTGACATTAATGTCCGGCTCACCATATTTTGGCGCCGCTTTTGCTGAACGGACGCCCTTTTCTTTGCGCGAGTAATGTCTGATCCTCATCACGCCGATGTGATTCCATCAGGCTTTTCCGACGCTTAGGGCGGACCTTTGAAAGTTATCCCCACCATCCACAGCGCCACACAAGATGTAGTGGTCGGCGCATAAACCGAGCACAAAACCTTGACGTTGAAGGCGTGTTGGGACTACATTTCGAGGGTCGCGTTGTCCGCAGCGCGGCCGGTGTGAGAGCACCGGACGGACTTGAAGAGTCTTCCGGCCCAGGCGTTGCGCAAGACGGCTCCGTAGAGCTGCTGTGATCGGGCCGGAAACGCTGCGAGAAGTGCGGTCAGACGATACCATAGAGGTTCCGGATCCAACCGGAGGCCGACAGGGGCTTCACAACAGGGCGAAACTTGAGCCGCACGTGTCGTTGCGGGCCGATGGGTTGTCGGCGGATTCCAAGGGAAGAATACAATGAAGATCGAACGTCGCTTCACCAAGACCGGCAGGTCGCCCTACGCCAGCATCTCGTTCCGCGAGACTGTCAGCGAGATCCGCAATCCGGACGGCTCGATCGTGTTCCGCCTCGATGGCGTGGAAGTTCCCGAGGCCTGGAGTCAGGTGGCGTCCGATGTCCTGGCGCAGAAGTATTTCCGCAAGGCCGGTGTGCCAGCGGCCTTGAAGAAGGTCGAGGAAAACGACGTTCCGTCTTTCCTGTGGCGCTCGGTGCCGGACGAGAAGGCTCTTGCCAGGCTTCCCGAAGACAAGCGTTACGTCTCCGAGATTTCGTCCAAGCAGGTGTTCGATCGCCTTGCCGGGTGCTGGACCTACTGGGGCTGGAAGGGCAAGTATTTCACCACCGAGGCCGATGCGCAGAGCTTCTTCGACGAGCTGCGCTTCATGCTGGCGCAGCAGATGGTCGCGCCGAACTCGCCGCAGTGGTTCAACACCGGGCTGCATTGGGCTTACGGCATCGACGGCCCAAGCCAGGGGCACTTCTATGTCGACTATCAGACCGGCAAGCTGGTCAAGTCGAAGTCATCCTACGAACACCCGCAGCCCCATGCCTGCTTCATTCAGGGCGTGGCCGATGACCTGGTCAACGAAGGCGGCATCATGGACCTGTGGGTTCGCGAGGCACGCCTGTTCAAGTACGGCTCCGGCACCGGTTCCAACTTCTCTGCGCTGCGCGGCGATGGCGAGCGCCTCGCCGGCGGCGGCCGTTCATCCGGCCTGATGAGCTTCCTCAAGATCGGTGACCGTGCTGCGGGCGCGATCAAGTCGGGCGGCACAACCCGCCGCGCCGCCAAGATGGTCGTGGTCGATGCCGATCATCCGGACATCGAGACCTATATCGACTGGAAGGTGAAGGAGGAGCAGAAGGTCGCGGCCCTCGTCACCGGCTCCAAGATCGTGCAGAAGCACATGAAGGCCGTGATGAAGGCCTGCATCAACTGTGATGGTCCCGGCGACGATTGCTTCAACCCGGAGAAGAACCCGGTCCTGAAGAAGGAAATCAAGCTCGCCCGCCGTTCGATGGTGCCGGACAACTACATCAAGCGCGTCATCCAGTTTGCCAAGCAGGGCTACACCGAAATCTCGTTCGACACCTACGACACCGACTGGGATTCGGAAGCCTACAACACCGTTGCCGGCCAGAACTCGAACAACTCGGTCTCGATCAAGGACAACTTCCTGCGCGCAGTCGAGGACGACGGTGACTGGCAGTTGACGGCGCGCACCACCGGCAAGGTGATGAAGACGCTGAAGGCGCGCGATCTGTGGGAAAAGATCGGCTACGCCGCCTGGGCTTCGGCCGATCCGGGCCTGCACTTCAACTCGACCATGAACGACTGGCACACCTGCCCGGCGTCGGGCCCGATCCGCGCGTCGAACCCGTGCTCCGAATACATGTTCCTCGACGACACGGCCTGCAACCTCGCCTCAGCGAACCTGCTGCAGTTCTATGACCGCAGCGCCAAGGCGTTCGACCACGCCGGCTACGAACACCTCTGCCGCCTCTGGACCGTCGTTCTCGAAATCTCGGTGATGATGGCGCAGTTCCCGTCGAAGCCGATTGCCGAACTCTCCTATGCCTACCGCACCCTCGGCCTCGGCTATGCCAACATTGGCGGCCTGCTGATGACCATGGGCCTTGGCTACGACTCGGACGAGGGCAGGGCGCTTGGCGGCGCGCTGACCGCGATCATGACCGGCGTGGCCTATGCCACGTCAGCCGAAATGGCGAAGGAACTCGGACCATTCCCCGGCGCGGTGCTGACGGGAGACGACGGCAAGACCAACACCGAGCATATGCTGCGCGTGATGCGCAACCATCGCCGCGCTGCCTATGGCGAAGCGACCGGCTATGAAGGCTTGTCCGTGGCCCCCGTGCCGCTCGATCATGCGTCATGCCCCGAGCCAGTCCTGGTCGAACGCGCCAAGCATGCCTGGGATCAGGCGCTGGCGCTCGGCGAAAAGCATGGCTACCGCAACGCACAGGCCACCGTGATCGCGCCCACCGGCACGATCGGCCTCGTGATGGACTGCGACACCACTGGCATCGAGCCTGACTTCGCACTGGTGAAGTTCAAGAAACTCGCAGGCGGCGGCTACTTCAAGATCATCAACCGCGCCGTGCCGGACGCGCTGCGCAGCCTCGGCTATTCCGAGAGCCAGATCGCCGAGATGGAAGTCTACGCCGTCGGACATGGGTCGATTGCGCAGGCACCAGCCATCAACCACACCACGCTGGCGGCCAAGGGTTTCACGCCTGAGAAGATCGACGCGGCCGAAAAGGGCATGAAAAGCGCCTTCGACATCAAGTTCGTCTTCAACAAGTGGACGCTTGGCGAGGATTTCCTCACCGGCCAGCTCAAGGTTCCGGCTGACAGGCTGAATGACCCGAGCTTCGATCTGCTCGCCCATCTGGGCTTCTCGAAGGCCGACATCGAGGCCGCCAACGTCCATGTCTGCGGTGCGATGACGCTGGAAGGCGCGCCTTTCCTCAAGACTGAACATTACAACGTGTTCGATTGCGCCAATCCGTGCGGCCGCCTCGGCAAGCGCTATCTTTCGGTGGAAAGCCACATCCGCATGATGGCGGCAGCTCAGCCCTTCATTTCGGGCGCGATTTCCAAGACCATCAACATGCCGAACGAGGCCACCGTCGAGGACTGCAAGAACGCCTACATGCTGTCCTGGCGCCTCGCGCTGAAGGCCAACGCGCTTTACCGCGATGGCTCGAAGCTTTCGCAGCCGCTCAACTCCGCCCTGATCGCGGACGAGGACGAGGATGCGGACGACGCGATCGAGGCGATCATGGCGCTGCCCGCAGCCGCCAAGGCCGCCGCGCTCTCCGAGAAGATCGTCGAGCGCATCATCGAGCGCGTCGAGCGCAACCGCGAGCAGGAAAAGCTGCCGACGCGCCGCAAGGGCTACACCCAGAAAGCCAAGGTCGGCGGCCACACCGTCTTCCTGCGCACCGGCGAGTATGATGATGGCCGCCTTGGCGAGATCTTCATCGACATGAACAAGGAAGGCTCGGCGTTGCGCGCGCTGATCAACAACTTCGCCATTTCGGTCTCGCTCGGCCTGCAATACGGCGTGCCGCTGGAGGAATACGTCGACGCCTTCACCTTCACCCGCTTCGAGCCGTCCGGCTTCGTACAGGGCAATGAGGCGATCAAGAACGCGACTTCGATCCTCGACTACATCTTCCGCGAACTGGCGATCAGCTACCTCGGCCGCTACGACCTCGCGCACGTCTCGCCGGAGGAAGCGCGCTTCGATGCGCTCTCCACCAACGATCCGGACGTGACCGCATCGGCAGCCCCGCCCCCCGCCGCGGACCGCATCGTCTCCAAGGGCCTGATGCGCGGCAAGCCGACCAACCTGATGGCAATCCCTGGCGGCGCGGACGGCAAACCCCTCGTCGTGCGTTCCAGCGATCTCGCCAGCATCGGCGGCGCGACGGTCTACGCCTTCGCCGGCTCCAATGCGCTGAAGCCGGATGAAGCTGTGCTCGGCGAGGCGGAATTGGCCAAGCTCGGCTTCTCGGCGCCTGCCACGCCCGAAGCCAAGACCGCCGACCGCCGCGCCGAGGCCAAGATGAAAGGCTACGTCGGCGACTCATGCGGCGAGTGCGGGAATTTCACGCTGGTCAGAAATGGCACGTGTTTGAAGTGCGACACGTGTGGTGGGACGACGGGGTGTAGTTGAGGGGTGGCAGCAATAACGGTCAAAAGACCGTTTTGCTTTGGCGATGTAATGGTACCCAGAGTCGTTCCGCAAATGTAGCTAAAAGTTCCGCGATGGAACTTTAAAAAGTTCCGCAACTGAACATGTCGGCGCGTGTGGTGGTCAGTCTGACTCTTCCGTTCAGTCGGGGTAGGGTTCCGCGCGGTCAGGCTTCAGCTTCCGCGCCTGACAAAATCGACTTCTGTGTCAGTGACACGAGAGTTTTGCTCAAACGCCGTGAAGTTCCGCTCAACTAACATTTAAGTTCCGCTCAGCCGCGCAAAAGCTCGGCTGAGCAAGCCTCAGATGCTCCACTTCGTCGCTAAGCCATCTGAGGGCGTGTCAACCGGTCAGAGTGTTCTTGAGTTTTTGCGTTCAGCGGCAATCCCGGATTTCCCCGACTGGATCCTCAGGACCGGGAGATCGTTTCGCCTCACGGTCTGCAATAACCCCAACCGACATTTCCATGGCCGCCCATCTCAAATGCCATAGGGGCAACCGATGAGCCGCGTCAGTGATTTCCAGGCAGAACTGCTCGCCAAGTCGCCGCCCAGATTTGGGCGTTGGCTGAAGATAGATCTCCACAATCACTCGCCGTCCAGCTTCGACTACCAAGGCAACAAGAGTTCGGCGGTCGCCGACACCGCTGCGCAGATCCGCAGCAATGATATCGATGTGGTCATGTTCACCGACCATGATGGTTTGCCTGACAAGTCGTTTGTCGAGCAAGTAGCGCAGCAGTCCGGAAAGCTTATTCTCCGCGGTGCCGAGCTCAACGTGTTTGTGAACGCCTTCGATAAACCAGCGGGTAAAGTTGACAAGAACGTCTACTTCCATCTGCTCGTCGGCTTCGACCCAGCCAGCGATCCAGACTACCAGATCACACACATAAAGCGCACGTTCAGCACGGAGACCCGGCAGGCGGGCAACCAAACGGTCTCGGGGCTCGCTTGCGATCTCAATAGTCTCATCGACCACCTGAACGGTGTCGGAGCGATCGTCATTCCCGCGCATCTGCACTCCGGCAAGGATGCTTTTCGCACCCGTAGCATTGATCAAATCTACAGCGATCCCGAATTTCTAAAGCTTGTCCCCAAATTCACAGCACTTGAGGTTACCGATCCAAAGACGGCAGGATTTTTTGACGGTAAGCACCCTGAAACCAAGAACCTGCTCATTTCCAGCATCCAATCCAGCGATGCTCATCAAGCAGACCATCTTGGTCGTCGTGTTTCATGGGCACAGATGGAAGCTCCGACATTTCAGGATCTGAAAGCCGCACTTCATATCCCATCGCGGATTTCCTTGGAGAGGCGTCCGGAGCCTGACGCTCATGTGATTGGAGTGAACATCAAAGGCAGTTTCTATCCCGACCTTTGGCTGAGCATGTCGCCGTACTGTAATGCCTTTATCGGCGTGAAGGGCTCGGGAAAGACCTCGGTGCTTGAGTGCCTCCGGTTTGCTTTGGGGTCTGCGGTTCCGGAAAGCCGAAAGGCGGAAGTCGAAGCTCAAAGAACTTACATCCTTGGTCCAGCTGGTGTCGTCTCTGTCCTGGTGAAACGAAAGGACGGCGCTACCGTCTTGATAGAGCGGAGCAACGCACCTCCTCACGACTTCAGGCTTCATTTTGACGATGGCAGGGTTGTGACGATGCAAGGTCCCGATGGCCTGGCATTCCCCAGCTACATCCTTGGCTGGCATGAAATCGAAAATGCGGCAACGGACCCCGCGATCCGTCGGATCTATCTCGATGAGATCTCCGGCAAGGATGTGATTGGCGCCCTCGACCGCCAAGTTACCGACGGCGTAAACAGGGTCGGCACTCTCCACAAGGAGCTATTCGAGAACTATTCGGCAATGCGATCGGCGGAAGATGCTGCGCGGGTATTGAGAGAGAAACGCGATGGCCTCCAGCAGCTCACTGATTCAAACTTGATCGACCTCCGCAATGAATACGAAGCGGCGACAGAGCACCGCACGATTTTGAACGAATTTCGAGGTCGGCTTGATCAAGAAGCAGCCTCGCTTGATGCTCGAATGCAAGCACTCACGGTAACGCTTGATGACACGAGACTTGGCCGTGCTTCGCCGTTGAAGCCGAGGGTGGATGCAACGCTTCAGGCTTTGCGTCCACTGCACGACGAACTTACCCAGTTCACGGCAGCGCGCCAGTCGTCATTGGCCGGAGCCATAGCGGCGATTTCAGCCGAGATCATTACAATGGAGTCAGACTTTGCGGTCTTCAATTCCGACTACCAAGGCAAGTTCAGTGCGCTAATTCCTGAGCAGCAAAGAATTCTTCTCGAACATCAGAGAGTTTTATCAGAAACGCACCAATTGCCAGAGATGGAGACAAATGCGAAAGCGCTTCGCGAACGAGTTTCCGCGCTTCTCAACCAGCTCATAATGACATGTAACCAGGTCGCAGATCGGCTAGACATGCAGTCACAAACCCGCCGCGAAAAAATCGAGGCTCTAAATCATAAACTCAACCCGCGTGGGGTGAAGCTCGAACTTGCCCAAAACATGGCATCACGGCGCTACCAAGAATACACTTCGCGGTATCCGCAAGGCTTTCAAGCATATACCGACATTACAAATCGCTTTGGCTCTGATCGTCAGCATCGACGGTTGGCCAAGGCCTACCAATCGATTCTCGATGACTTCAATCAAGGCACGCCGCTTTTCATGGCCCACGCAGAATTTCAGAATTTCATCGAGACGTTTGAAGAAGACGATCTTTCGATATCGTTCAATGTTGGTAAGGAAGGGCAGCAGTTTAGCCCCATCAACCAGATGTCCGCCGGTCAGCGGTGCACTGCCATTTTCCCGTTGCTCCTCGAAATCGGGGCCGGCCCACTTATCATGGATCAGCCCGAGGACAATCTCGACAATCGACACATTGCATCGAGCACTTCGGATGCTGTCATCGCATGCAAACCTACAAGACAGGTCGCCTTTACGTCTCACAATGCAAACCTTGTGGTTTTGACGGACGCAGAGCAGATCATCGCGTTTGAAGCTGACGGGTCAAACGGCACCATCGTGGATCGCGGCTTCTTTGCTCATGCAAAATCATCGATCGGAAAGCACGTGATCGATATCCTCGATGGCGGTGAAAAGGCGATTGAAATGCGCAACCGGAAGTATCAGGTGCCCGCAAAGTGATGACGGCCAGCCGGAGAAGTGCTCTGCGCATTGGTGACTTTCGTCCGCTTCTTCTGCGGGTTCCTGGCTGTCCAAGCTGTCCCAAGCACCGATGTCGGCCGCCCCGGCAATTTCGTGATCGCCTCGGCCGCGGCTGTCACAGTTCGCCGCTCCGATTCTGACAAGGCAATCAATTCAGACCCAAGGCCTTGAACGCCGCGGATTTTGGGTCCCCATAGAACACCGGATCTACGTGCTCGGCCACATCACCTGTAACCTCTAGAAAGCTTCGCTTATTCTCGATCGGGATCAACGCGCGCTTGCCGCCATTGTCCATGGCGACCTGCAGCGGCTCGACGAGCGAGCGCACGCCCTTAATGTTCCCCTGAACACTGAGATCACCCATGATCAGCGTGGCCGCTGCAACCGGAGCCTTCTTCAGCGCGGAAACACAGGCGACGAAAAACGCGACGCCGATCTCGGCATCCACACGGTTTCCGATGAGGTCGATAACCTCGACGTGGAAGTCGGCGCCATCGACTTCGCGCGCCAGCCCAAACTCTCCCTTCTTCGTCATGAGATAGCTGAAGGCCCGGTTTATCGATTCCTTGAGTGTGCCAGAAACGCCGCCTGCCAAGCGCAGCTTGCCGCTGCCCACCGATGTCGATACCTCGACGCGATACATGCCGACAGTGCCGTCCGACGCAACGCCGGCACTGTAGACGCTGCCGGGTGAAAGCGGGGCCGACGAGAACATGTTACGCCCGCCTTGCTCAGGCACGCCGACGAAGCGCTCGTCGCCGGTTTCGCGATCCGAGTAGCTGAAGGACACCTGGTAGTATTCGAAGGAGCCCATCTTCTTGAGTTGCTCCTTCACCCTTCTGCGACCCTCCATCGCGAACTCCAGCAACTCGACGATTTCCTCTTTCGTCGCATCGCCGTGCGGATGCAGGATCTTCATGAGGCCCGAAACCGTCTTGTTCACGGCCTTGCGGTCACGCGCATTGAGGTGCGAACCGTAAGAGAAATGACGCTCGGCGATCTCTGTAAAGTTGTGCTTGCGCAGGTCGCGCAAAGCCTCCGCCAGATAGTCCACGACGAAGCCGTAGTGGTTGGTGAAAAGATCGGCCCGCATCTTGGGGATCTCCCATCCTGGCAGGTAAAAGTGAAGGCGATCAATGAACGCCATGTCGTCGCGGATCACCGTCGGCATTGGCTCAAAGAGGTGCCCGGTCTGCACCATGACCTCAACGGGCTGATTGGTGTTGCCGAACATGGCGATGCTGGCGTCCCCGCTCGCCGCTTCCTGACCGCGCTGGAAGCTGCCGGACTCGCAGAAGGTCTTCATCGTGGTGATGACCTCCTTCGGCATTTTCTCCAGGTCAGCCACCTCGTCGAACCCGACGACATCCCAGATCTGGACCATGCCCTTCTGGCGTCCGCCCATATGCCCGAACAGGTTCGCGACCGTCGTTGGCCCGGTCAGCAGAGAGGAATAAGGTGAGAATTCCTGGATGACGTAGCTCTTGCCGGTGCCGCGTGGTCCGAGCTCAACCATGTTGTAGTTCCGCTCCGCCAGCGGGATCAGGCGGACGACGAACAGCATCTTCAGGCGCCGGCTCATGGCACTTGGCTCGTAACCCATGCTGCGCAGGATTAGATCCAGCCACTCGTCGGTGGTGAACTCCTTCCTGATTGAGCGATACTCCTCCAGATCGAACGCGGCGATCTGGATCGGCGTCAGCTTCTCGATCCAGAACGGGTTTTTGCCGCGGCCTTCCTCATCGTAGGTGTATTTCAGATCAAGCTGAGCCCAGACGCCGCCCGTCAGGAGGCGCTCGAAATTGCGCACGTAGTCCGTCGGGATGTGGATGAACTTGTGCCCGAACTTCGATGCCTCCGCCCAGTAGTCGGAATCGACAAGGCGCACCTTCACCTTGTCGATGAACGCATGCCGACCGTTTTCCTTGACCCGGCTCTGCGCCTTCTGGGCCTCGTCGTCGCGGATGTAGTTATTGGCTAGCGTGTCGTTGACCACCTGGAGGCCCATCTGGATCGCCATCTCGTCGGATGAGGCGCAGTATTTTCCGAGAAGGAACTCCAGCACGAAAACAGGGACGTTGGCGCCGACCTTGACCTTCCGGACGAGATCTTTGCGCACGACCTTTCCGGCGAAGAGCCGGTTGGCCTTGTTGTCGAGATCGTCGCGGACTGGTGGGGACAACGCATTCATACTCACACTCCCAGACGGACCGGCAGGTCCTTGGACTCATAGAGAACAGCATCAGTCTCGCCGTCGAGAACCTGGATGCGCAGGTCCCTGACGGCGTCATCATTCAGGACGAAGCCCAGCGAGACCAACTGACGCGGCACCAGCTTGATTGTGCCATCGGCTTCACGCGGCGGGACCGCCATGCCTATATTCGCAACCTGACGGTCGGAATGAACGGCCACGACGCGGACAGGCTTCTCTGCCGCAAACAGCGACTTCGCCAGGCCGATTTTCACCGTGAAGATCCGGTTGGTGATCGCAGCCTCATGCTCGATCTCGATCGTGTTCTTGTCGGCTGCAGCGGATCGATCCGCCTTGAGCCTGACCGTCAGAACCGGAACGATGAGCTCCTGAAGGCTCGCGCCGCCATGGTGGTAAGCCAGGTCGCCGCCAGCCCGGAAAACACCTGTGCCGACCGGCAGAACCAATTCGAGATCGGAGCGATATCCCAGCTTCGCTGCGGGGATGCGGACGGTTCCCGGCGGAGTCACGCCGCCGCGGCCGACCCAGCATCGGCGATGCAGGTCAACTTCAGCACCGCCAGGCGCATCGATGCGCGCGCTTTCGTCCCGGTCATGGGCGAAGAACATATGGCCGTGGTCTGAAACGATCACGGCGTGCTCTATCCCCGCTGCGGCAAGCCGCGACAGGGATCGCGCCAGATCCTCGATCACGCCAGCCATCATCCTGCGCGCAAAGGAGGTTGCCGCTTCACCCGCTTCGTCGATCTCCTGCGATCGGATGATAATGAACTGCGCCCCCGCAATCTTCGCGGCGAGAGTCTTCGTGCTGCCCTGCAAGACCTGATCGAGCGTCATGTCCACCGATGATGGAATTTTCCCCTTCGCGTAGAGCTGGCGCGCCTTGAGATCGGCCATGAAGGCGCCGTCCACTTCGGCACCGAGCTTCCCGTTCCTGTCAGCAAGAGAAAACGATGCGGCGGCGCCAGGCTGGAGCGCTGCCATGCAGACCGGGGTGATGCTCGGCAGGCTGGCGATGGCGGCGCGCAGCGTGTGCTCGCGGGCGATTTTCGCGACGCGGGCCGACAGTTCGACACCCATCTCGAACCGCATGGCGTCCACAAGGATGTAAGCCACAGGCTTGGGGCTGCCGGAAACAAACTCGCTGAAGACCTTGCTCTGGGGCGTTATGCCCGGCACGCACCAATCAGCTTTTTCGAGCGCCTTAATAAAGCCTTCCGCCATTCGCTTCGCCGCATCTTCGTAGATCTGGCGAATAACGCCGAGCGCATGCTCGTCGATGTGCTCCTCGCAGCCTTGAACGACGGTCTCGAGATCACGCTGCGCCTTGTCCAGGCGATGCCAGCCGCCGGAATCCGTATAGCGCTCCACCCAGACCTTTGCGGTCCCGTTCGCCTTGGCGATAGTCGCGTGCACATCGCCGGCCACGATCCCCAGATCGGTCATGAGGCGGCATGCCTGCCAGATCGCACTGCGCTCGTTCGACCGGTCGATCCAGAAGCTTCCCTGACGCTCATCGATGATGGCGCGAGCTTCAGTCATCCGTCTCGCCGCAATCAGTTTGAAACAATGCTGGATGACCAGCGTCTCTTCGATGCGGAACGTATCGATCGAGCCGAATGCGTCGCCGCTGATCGGAAGGCTCTCGATTTCAAGCTCGCCTTGAACGCGATCGGCGACGTCCTCGTAGGCGGAGCCGTCGTCCTTTCGGAGCCGCTCGCAGATGGCGCGGACAGCCTCGGTTTGATCCTTAACCGTGGGCGGCGTCACACCACGCAAGCTGATGCCTGCTGCTTTCGTGTCGAGAATGAACTCCGTGCCAAGAACATGGCGCTGGGCCACGGCTCGCCAACGGGGCTGGCTGACGTCGTCAGAAACTGTTAGCCCGAGGCGGACGGTCAGCAGCTTTCTAAGTTCCGGCGTGGCGCCTTTTTCGATGATTTGCTGATCGGCTCGGTCATCCCTGAGCCAACGGGTGATGATGGCGATCGTATCCGACGTGTTGTCGAAGATACCCCGAAGGATTGACGCGTTGCCGCCCTCCGCGCTGGCTGACACCATCTTGGCAACGTCGTCATAGCCAATGGCATGGGCCTGCAGGATTTCGTCGATCTGAAGATCGCTAAAACGCTCCTTGAGGACCTCCCGCGCCAGCTGCTTCAGTTGCGGGCGATATACCATCCCGGACTTTTCGAGCTCCATCAGCAGGGAGCCGCGTTCGTCCCATGTGGCTTTCTGCATGTAGACAACGGTCGGCTCCGGCTCGTCACCGCCTGTGACGCCCTCGACCGCCAGGCGGGTCTCCAGATGCGATCCCGTAAACGAAGTGATGTTCGTCGCAACGTCGCCGATCGGTACCTTCACCACCTTGCCGCCGGTGTCGGGATCGGCACCCGCTTCCGAGAAGAAGGGCCTGAAATCGCCATTGGCATCGTAGAGCACCACGACGGTGCTCTTCTTCAGCTTCTGCGCGATCTGCCGGGCGACGTATTGATGAAGTGAGTGCACGTGACTTTTCCAATCAACCCTTGCGCCGCGAACGGCTCGAGGCGGCGACCGGCTCAGGCGCCTCCAGCATGTCTTTCAGCGCATCTTTCACGGCTTCGCTTGAGCGCTCGCGGATGAGCTCTTCCACCGGGCGCATAGGAGGTTCGCGCTTCGCCCACTTCCCGGTCTCGCCTTCTACCCAGAAGACGTCTTCGAGATCATGGGCGATGGCCAGGCTGCGGTCCTCGGTGCATTTCGGAACGACGCGCTCGGGCCACAGATGCATGGCGATATGCGCCCAGTCGTACTCGCCCGACAGAAGTTCCTGCCACTTCGTCCGCAACTCCTTCTGCCAAGCCTTGTGATGACCGGCTATGCGCCAGAGCGGCGCCTTCGTCAGGACGATGCCGTCGTCGAGGTTGGGCTTCCAAAGCGGTGCAATGCGCTTCACCTCACCGGAAAGCTGCCGGAGCTCGGCGACCAATGTCTCCTGATCTTCCAGCGCCTGGCGCTCGCGTGCCGACTGATCTGGACCGGCTGCCGACATTTCGCCAAGGTTGCGAAGCTCGTCCGCTATCTTCGGGGCAAGAATGTCCTGCTGGAGCCGGAAGAAGGTGTCGCTCGTGACCTCTGGCGCATAGAGCCACACGGTGTAGCGGCCCGAAGGTATCGACAGCGGCCAATAGATCGGCGCCTTTCTCCCTCCCTGACTGTAGAGCTTGAGGTGCAGAGGAAAGAAGTCGCGCTGCAACCAGTGGCGTAAGTCGCGCTGCAAATCCGTTTGGACTCGGCGAAGGACCTGATCAATCACCGCGGCAATATCATGCGGGTGTCCTTGGTCATCGACTAACATGCCAGCATGGTTGTGAAACCGCGTAGCCCCATTCGGTAACATACCTGGACTCTCGCCTGGAAGCGCATCAAATGGATTTGGCTCAAGAGCGACTTCGCGCTCGCCCGTCGCAAGGTGCCAGTCAAAACGACCAAAAGCCACACCTGTAATCCAACTGCAAATCAAATCATCAGTATTTGCTTTCGTTGCATCAAAATCATTAATTTCATCTGAGTCCATTTCCTTTTCATCATCCGGTAGCGAACCTGATACCTGTTCGACAACAGTCTCTGAAATCCATTTTTGATCTTTGTCGGATAGCCCGTAGGCACGGAATGCTAGTTGGTTGATTTCCTCTTGAAGACTCTCGATAACTTCGGCAGACGGCAAAGTGCCTCGACCCTCAATGCGACCGATCAAGGCCAGCGGAAGCAAAAACTGGTGACTTGTTTCGATCACTTCGAATTTGCGGCGACCGGCCGAAATAGCCCGCAACATTGCGTCAGCCATCCCTCCGGAGCCAACAGGAAATCGCTCAGGGATTGGCACATTAGAGATAACACTGTTGTCAAACTGAGGATGCAAGAATCTTCCAAGCATTGTCTTTGCAAGATAATCGAACGCAGAAGATGTCAATAGTCCGCCAGTCTCCAATAAATTTTCTGCTGAAGAATAAATTCCACTGCCTCGGATACTTATAATTGCACCCTTGGGCAGCGGCGACACCGAAAGTTTATTCATTCGCCGCGGATACGTGTATCCCGGCATTCCGTATATTTCGACATTTCGCAGATTTCGCGACCAATGGCCGCCGCCATAGAGCGTGCTATTGAATGCTTTTAACTCTGAGCCATCGTCTTTCCAATTCACGGCCAATGCTAAGTCTGAAAAGAAAGGAGAATAGCGTCCGCCTTTTGCAAACGGCCGCCAACCACTCTCGCCGACAATTGGTTCCCACCATGCTCGGACGAACCGAAAGTCATTTGACGTCTGCATGCCTGCCCGCGCAGTACGGTCGGCACTTTCAAATCTCTGACGCAAGCTGAATATTTGCAGCAGATCATCTTTCAGCCAATAGGCAAATGGCGCGCCGGGAACAATTGCGCAATCCTCGGCGTTAAAACTGAAAATTTGGGATGAATTTATTCCCCTTCGAAATTCTCGAACACAATTTAACATGACAGAATTTTTATCTGCTGAAGAAAGTGCGCGAATCACAACTGTCATGCGCTCCTCCTCAAGACATAAGCGGCTGCTTCGACCATGGCATCGTCCATTACGCCATGACCGAGATCAGCAATGCATTCAATTTGCGATTTATTCAGAATAATATGCTGTCGCCATTTGGAAAAACGACCAACAAAAAGACAAGTTCGCGACGTTATGGCGCCAAGCATGCCATTTATAGATAGCGATAAGAGGCCTCTTTCTACAAAAACTGTCAGTATATCTGATTTTGAGTTGGGATAATTGTCCGATATGTATTTTGCTGTTGATTGACTTGGCTTTCCAAAAGGCGGATTCATTACCACGACATCAAAAACCTCCCTGGTGACGTCGATGATCCGCAAGCCCTGAAGCGCATCGTCAGCAAACAGCCGCCCTTTGTAGGTCGTACGAGCCTCCCGCGCGTAGTCTTTCAGTGCATCCCGGAGCCGCACCTCGGCCTTGCGCCACTGCTCCATATCCTCTTCGCGGAACAGATCGCCGTGATGCCCGAAGACTTCCCGCACGAGCCGCGGCAGTTCCAACTCCGTGCGCAGCAGAACGCCGAGTTCGGGAAGCCCCTTCAGCATGAAGAGCGTGTTCTCGAACAGCTCGGCATCAAGCTCTTGGAGCCCCGCCATGAAGGACTTGCGGAGATCGACTTCCGCGGGTAGCGGCACCGCGGCGATGACATGCCCGTTCAGGATGCGTGGCCGATCCAGCGCCTTCACGCCGTCATCGTTCCAGGCTCGCTGCGCCCGCAGCCACAAGGCGAGCGATGCGATCTGGGCAGCGCGCGGATCGATATCGACGCCGTAGATGTTATGCTCGATGATCAGCTTCGGCACGTCCCGCAGGTAAGCGGCCTCGTCGGCGTAAGCCTCGCGCAACGGCTTCAAGACGACACCGTTCGTCGTCGTGCGGTCGAGAGCAACAGCACCGTGCGCCTTCTCCCACGCCCAGGCTTCGCGATAGATCGCGAGCAAGACGTCGAACCCGTAAAGGCCGAAGTGCATCGAGCCGCAAGCTGGATCGAGGAAGCGTATCGTCCGCGGATCGCGCAGGAGCGCTGCCGCCTCCGGTTTCTCGTCCGGCTTCACCAGCAGATACTGGCACGCATCCCGCAGACCGGTCTGACCACCGGTCCAGTTGAACCAGAGCCGGCCGAGGGTGTTATCGACGAGGAACTCGACCACATAGCGCGGCGTGAAGAACTGGTTGCGGATCGCAAGCTCGCGGCTGTTGCGCGGCGCCTGCGACTCATCCCGCATCTTCCGGCGTTCTTCAGTCGAGTTGAAATACTGGTAGACCCAGCCGATCGTCTCGTCTTCGGCCCAGACGCGCTGCAGATCGGCGTCGTTGAGGATCTCCAGCAACGCGTCGAATGTCGCCCTTTTCGGCCACAGGGCCGAAGCCGGATCGTGCCGGTCAAACAGCACCTTCACTTCGGTCGAAAGCTCATCGAAGATGCATTCGAGATAGAGCCGATACCCCTCGGCGTCTGGCAGAAGACGCAAGCTGGGAGCCAAGCCGACGAACTCGCCATAGCCGCTCGACTGGTCGCCTCGCGTCACGCATTCCAGGACAAGGTTTCGAGCTTCGAGGAGCTTCAGAGCGGCGAAGCGATTGAACGTCGTGAAGGCCGCATCCCGCAGGTAATCCTTCACGGCCTCGGCAGGCTTCATGCCAGTGGCATGCTTGTGCTCGATCGCCGCAACGATGCGGGGACGAAGCACCCGCTGGCGCTCGGTGAGATGGATGCCGGGCTCCGCAGCGATCGTCCCGTCGGCCATCACGTCGTACACGCCCTGCAGCTGCGAGGCGTAATCCTCGGTCAGCAGGGTCCTGGCACGCTGAACGGCGCTCTGGAGAATGTTGCGGGTATCCTTCTCCATCATACGCTCCAGGTCGCAACGACCTTCTTACCGGCACCGATCAAGCGCGAGACTTCCTCGCGCAAACCTTCGAGCGTCTGATCAAGCTGCTCGACCGTTTCGATCCCGTCCTGGAAGAAGTCGGCCACGTGCACGGTGGCCAGCCGCTCGCCTTCGAGCATTTCATGCATACGCTGGATCGCGCTGCGGAGCCGTCCCTCGCAGGCGTCCGCTTCCGACCGCAAATGATGAATCGTCTGGTGATTGAAGTTCCGATCCGTTCGGCGGCGCAGTTCATCGCTGATGGCCTGTTGCTGATCGATATTGAGCCTCGGCCATTCAGACCGCTTCGTCAGCCGATCCACTGCGTCGATGTAGACCGCGACCCGACGATCGAGGGCTTTCTCGTAGCGGCGCGTGTATTCCGCAGCTATCTCGCCCGAGATCAGCTCGATTCTGTGAAGCTCACGGTAAAAGCTCTCACGCTCCATGAGATCCTTGAGCACATCGCCCTTACCCTCAAACGAGGCGTCGAGATCGGCTTCCTCAACCAGCAGCGGCCAGCGATAGCGCTGCACATCGCGAGCCGCCGTCAGCATGGCAATCTGAGGATCGGTCAGGGCCTTGTCGATTTCCGCCGATCTCTGGATCGCGTCACGGATGGCGAGGTGACCGGCGTTGAACCCCAGAATGGCATTCGCATCGCTACCGCGCTGGATAGCCTTCATCTGGTCAGCGGCCTGCTCGATCGAGTCCTTGCCGGGAAGGCTGGAACCGTTCAGGCGCGCAAGCACACGCAACACGACATCTTCAGATTTTGTGACGGCGTCTCGTATCGTTTTGGCGACAACCGGCTCGTTCAGTTCGCGGATTTCATCGCCGAATGTCGCCCGGTAGTGCTCGGCCGCCAGAACGAACTCCTGGAAGTCGATCCCCTTCTTGGGCCGGAACGTTGCTCCCCGGAAGAACGCACTGTTCTGGAACGCTTCGCGTGCGACAACGCTGGTCGCGCTGTCGAGCGCCTGGCCCTTGTGCTGACCTTCGATCTTTCCGGCGCGCATGAGGGCGGCCGTGAACAACCGGATGGCGTCGAAATCCCAACCGAACGGTGCCCGGCCGAAATGCTCTTCGAGCAAGCGCCCAGGAGCAGGCTCGCCATAGTTCGCCTTCTCCTCGATCTGACCGAACACATCCGACAGGGGCGAACGATCGGCGTCGAAGGCCGTGCGCCCATTGTCCGTCTTGATCAGCCCAAGCTCCAAGAACACGCCTGGTAGGCCATTCAGGTTTTCCGCCGTGAGCAGAACGTCCAGTCCCTTGGCCAGATCGGCGCGCTTGGCGGATGCCTCGCGGAACCGGTCGTAGACATCCGGCAAGACCGACTTCATTAAATCTGCGGTCGCTTTGCCTACCTCCGTAGCGGCCCCAACGCCGCGGTCGTTGCCGCGGAAGAAGATCGAGCCAGTCAGGAAGGCATTGCGCAGATAAGCCTTGAGCTGATCATGGTGACGCCGGAGGCGAGATTTCTCCTCGGTGAGCAGATTGCTCTCATCCACGGTTGTCGTTCCGCGTCCCCGACGCTGGATCATTTCCGCGGAACGATGGGCTTCGAGCATCTCGCGGCGGATCTCTGTCGTGAGCGTCACGACCCAAAAGACCGTGCTGCTCTCGGTCTGGCTGCGCAATCGCGCCTCTGACGAGATCTTCGCTGCCTCCGATGCGTCAGCCGCGATCTGAACATTGAAGGTCATGTCGCCTTTGTGCAGTTCCACGCCGCTGACCACCAGGCCTGCCTTGAACGGTTTGGCGTCCATGAGGTTGAAGCTGGGTGCCGGCTGCCAGAATCCGGAGAGCGTATCGGCGATCATCTTGTTGTCGCTGGCGCGAGAGGCCGCGATCCCTGTCCGCATCTGCTCCCAGTCATCCTCGGCGGGCGTCGGAATCCGATACCCGTCATTGGCGGTTCGGATCAAATGCGCATGCTCCAACGCTTTCAGCGCCTCTTTCACCGCCGGCAGCTCTGCGTCGCCATGGACAGAAGGATGCAGCGCGGACGCTATGTTCTCGACGGATCGATGGACGCTTTTCACGAACTGCAGGAGGCAAATGACCTTGGCCACAGCCTGCGCGAGACGAACGCCAGGAACGCGGTCAGGGATAGCTGCAATCTTCGCACGAATGTCGGAAGCGATGTTGGATTCGACGAGATCATAAAGCTGATCGAGGCGTGCGAGATTGCCGACGGGTTGATCGGCAATCTTGGTTGACGGAGCGATGAGCAGCTGCTGAGCCAGCTTGATGATGGTGCGGTTTGCGCCGCCAACATGCTTGCTGGCGCCACCCTGGGTTCTGAGCCCGGAGACGATCTGGATGATCAGGTCAATCTGGTAAGGCAGCAACGGGTAGAGGTCGATGAAATTGCGCCGGGTTAACTCGGGCAAGCTGATGTCGGCTGACATCCGTGTGGCGTGCGCAAACCGGCCACGATGGTCATCGAACAGTTTTCCGAGAACGGCTTCCGCCGAAGCATTTTTCGCCAGCACGCGACGGCCGGTGACTTCGGAGATGTCGGACGGCTCCAGGTGCACCTGCGCCGGGAAGCGATCCATCAATCGCGCGAGCTCAATGCGTTTGTCGTCGAGGCCACCGACGAGTTCGCTCAGTTTCTCCTGGGACGTGACGGCGATCCAGTGCTTGCCGCGACCCTTGACTCCAAGCTGCTGCACGATGGCCTGAAGATCGAGCATCTTTTGCACATCACGGGCAACGAACTGGCCGACCTCGTCCACGACGAAGATCAGGGACTTTCCCGGCTTGCGGGCCGCCATGAGATCGACGACGCGCTTCGCGAACAGTCCTGGCGTGATGTCAGCCTTGGCGCGGGACTTGGCCCAGCTGTCCGCAACAGGATAGGTTGCAGGTTCCATGATATGGAGCACAGCACTCGCCTCGTTAAGAGCGAACGCCAGCATGCCTTTCGCCTTTGCCCAGTCCTTGCCGTATCTTTGCCGGTAGGCATCCTCGAAAGTTGACAATCTGCCGCTTTCCTCCAAGCCGATCTCAAGCTCGGCCAGATCGATGTCCTTGGCGTAACCCAGGCTTTCAAGGAACAGGCGATACATTATCTCGGTCAGCATCTGGTTGCCGGAACGTATGCCCCGGTCGGTCGATACGTCGAAAATCACGGAATGGGTGGGAATCTGCTCATTGATCGTCTTGAGCACGACCTTGAGGCGGTTATCGGTGACACGCCTGGCAAAGAGGTCAGAAGCCTTATCACCGCCGACATCATGGTTGCCAATTGCGATCCCGAGATTCTTGGCGAAGCTCGATTTGCCCGAACCGAAGAAGCCAGAGATCCAGATCGCCACACCATCGGTCGGTTTCTGAGCGGCAGACTGATACTGCTCCAAGATATCGACGTAGTGCTTCTGGATCGCGCTCGTCACGACGTACTCGTCGATTTCCGCCCGGAGGATGTCGGCATCAACCTGGTCGACCTTGATGACTTCCTCGATCTTGCGATGGATGTCGTTCTCAAACAGGGTGCCGATGGTGCTCATGATCATTCCGGTCAGAAAATCTTCGGGCGATAATTGTGTTCGGCGTCGAGTACGCCCATGAAGCGAAGGCCGGCCGCGCCGTCGAGATCTCCAGGATAGAAAAGAACCGTCGGGACCGAGACATGTCCTTTCAACTGCTCCAGCAGCGAGAAAGTGCGATAGACCGGGAACAGTGCGCCGGTGCGCGTAATGAAGACGACGTCAGTCAAGGGATCTGGGTCGCGCGGAAGGCGTTCGCTCACCATGTCCACGAGCGGGCGGAATTCCTCCAACACGTTGGCGATCGTCTGGATGACCTCGGCTGTTCCGGTATCGCGCTCGACCTGAAACCACTCCTCAAGCGCCCTTTGGGAAACGATGCCTTCCATCAGGCATTCCGACAAAAAGATGCGGGTGACGCGCTTGCTCCTATTCTGGAGCCGGGTGGTAAGCAGCGTGACAGCCTTACGCAGCGCGAACTCTTCCGCGGGATCGTACCGGAAGATTGCGTAGGGCATGTCATGGTAGGCACTGATTTCCGTCCGGGGATCGCTTCCTTCAAGGGTCTTCTGCAATCGGTCGAGACGTGACTGGAACTCCATCATGCGGCCACCGCCTCGGCAAAAGCCATGCTACTCGGATAGGGAAGAGTCAGCTGAACAAGGCTGCCGGCGACCTGGTAATCGACCTTGCGATATTGATGAAGCCGCAACAGCGTATGGTGCACTTCCGACGGTGCCATGAAGCACGAGCGCCAGAAGCTGCTCTCGATGACCTTGGCCGGCGTGCCTTCGAATTCTGAGATCATCTGGAGATGGAACAGGAACGCTAAGTCGCTCATTCCAGGATACGTCAGCGTCTTCACCGGCGACGTTCCGGTCAGAAGGCCCATCTCGCTGGCCAGCTTCATCAAATCGCGGGCCGACCGGATCTGTCCGTAGTCACTGAGCGAGGGCTTCCCGGACTGCTCCCACAGCATGACAACGAACGGCCGGACATCTTCCGCCCGCAGCTCAAAACGGCCACTTTCACGTTCCTGATGCAGCCAATCCATGACAAATGCGCCATACGGCTCTTCGGTCACAGTGAGCCAGAGGCGGTAGCAGTCGCGCCAATCCGAGAATGGCATGTTGCCCTGCGCCATGACGATCAGCGGGCGCATGCCGTCGAAGTTTCTGAGTCGTCCATGGGTGGTGGCGCGCACCTCTTTCTCCCAGCCGCGCGTCTTGAACTGGCCTTTGAACCCTTGCGCCAAATTCTGATCAACGGTCAGTGCAAAGTCCCAGTGACGGAAGAGGCTGAATGTCTCTTCTGCGAATGATCCCTTGCGCAGCAGTCGTTGTGACCAGGTTGAAGGCGGCTTCATCACTCGGCCAGCCTTGCATAGGGAACCGCGAAGCTTGAACCGCGCTCAAAGCCGAGAGCGAGCAGCGCGACGTCGCGAGCGGTCTCTTGGAAGGTATGCGGAAGCTGGACTGAACGGCCTTCCAATGAAGGCCGAAGGGATGCGGCGGCGCTGGCATCATCGGGCGTGACGACTTCCAGCCTCAGCAGTAGCGCCGACAAATCTCGCTCTTGCGGCTCAGACAGAGCAGCAAAGAACCCGGCCCAGGCGGGCGCGTCGTCCAGCCATGTCTCCCAAGCCGCATCCAAACGCTCCTCGATCGGCTGCGGCAAGCGCCAGAGAGTGACGGAACGTGGCGGGTTGAAGTGTTCATCGCAACGATGGCGGGCGACCGCGAAAACGGCCCGCGCTTGCGCAAAGTGATGCGTGCGCGCAAAACCGCGCCGAAAAACCAGTGTGCCGGTCGAGCCAAGCGTCGTGTTGGAGTTCCACCACTTCGCGCGATCCATTTCTCCATGGCGAGCAACCGCGGCACGGATCTTGAAGAGACTGACTGGATCAATGGAACTCAAAGTCAACGCACACTCCACCCTTCAGCCATTGTCATCCGGCTTACGCAGCCCACGTTTCGTCAGCCACTCGCCGACTGCCTCGCTGGCGATGGCCGACGCTGACCGGTCAAGGTCTACGGCAGCTTTCTTGAGATCTTTGATCAGGCTAGCATCGAGGTGCAGCAGGATCTGCCGCCGCTCTTCGGTCGTCGGCATGTCTTTGGCCGGTTCGTCGTCGCGCTCGGTCATGTCAGCCCTGATAGGATGATAGGTCGATTGATACCTTCGCTTACATCGAACCAAATGGAAAGAGCGCTCCGCATTTACCTACCAAATTCGCTCTGGTGCGGCATCGAATACGCGCCAGACGCCGTCGTCGGCATCGAAGCGCTATTCCTTCATGTTCGTATGGGTCGAACCGCCCGGCGCATCTGAGCCCGGTCGGTTCATCCTCGGGCCCATCACTTTAAGCACCTCGATCAGCGCGGCAATTTCGCCCTGAACTGCCTCCGAGAGCTCTGCGAACTCGTCAGCAAACTCCCGATAAAACTCCACATGCCAACCCGTGGCACCATAAACCTCGGAGTGTCAAAGCATGGTGGGGCGTTTTTCCTGGGCTTCAAACTCATTCTACCTCGTCCGTGAACTTATCCAACGAGTGGAGCGCCGCGACCAGCGACATCCGTGCAGCACGCACGCTCGACGCCGCAATGCGGTCGGTCTGGCCTGCTGCGATCAGGAAAGCATCGAGCACATCGGGGGAGTGCCGGACAAGCTCCATGAAATGATCGCCACTGGGGCCGCTCTTGCCGGAGAACCAGTTCTTCACGGTGCGCTCGCCCGCGCCGGTCCAGCGCGCCACGACCTTGATGGCGGAAGGACGATCACCGAGCGACTGGCGCAATGTCACGGCGACAAGCGCTGCAAAGGGACCGGTGCCATCGGCCGAGGCCGGAAGAACTATGCCCTTTTTTGGAAAAGACATTCCAGCCTCCTGCCGTTTGAATGGAGTTCTGGCCGAAGTGGAGTTTCGGCTGTGGGCTAAGAGACAGAGGCAACATGGCGTGAGTTCAGTGGTGGCAACAGCGCAGGACAACAGCAGCGGCGCAGATCAGCGCATCCGCGCGGCGGCCTATGTGCGGATGTCGACCGACCTGCAGCAGTATTCGACCGAGAACCAGCTGAGCGCGGTCATGCGCTTTGCCGAAGCGCGCGGCTTCGAGGTCATTCGTGTCTATGAGGATGCCGGCAAAAGCGGACTAAGGATCGAAAGCCGCGATGCCTTGCAGGCCCTGATGGCGGATGTCGCCTCGGGGCAGGCCGGATATGCCGCGATCCTCGTCTACGACATCAGCCGCTGGGGTCGGTTCCAGGATGCGGATGAGAGCGCCTACTAAGAGCACCTGTGCTCGCGTGCCGGGATCCGCGTTCACTATTGCGCCGAGCAATTCGAGAATGACGGCAGCATGACCTCTAATGTCATGAAGGCGATGAAGCGCCTGATGGCGGGTGAATACAGCCGCGAACTCTCCGCCAAGGTTTTCGCCGGGCAATGCCGCCTGATCGAGAAAGGGTTTCGTCAGGGCGGCATGGCGGGCTACGGCCTGCGCCGCGTGCTGGTCGACGAGCGCGGCGAGCACAAGGCCGACCTTGTCCACGGGCAGCGCAAAAGCCTGCAGACCGACCGCGTGATCCTTGTGCCCGGTCCTGAAGAGGAAGTGGCGACGGTGCGTCGCATCTACCGGCTGTTCGTCGAGGACTGCCTGCCGGAAAGCGCCATCGCCGCTATCCTCAACAGGGAAGGCATCCGGACCGATCTTGGCCGGAGCTGGACCCGTGGCACCATCCACGAGGTGCTGACCAACCCCAAATACATCGGCGACAATGTCTTCAACCGTGTTTCGTTCAAGCTGAAGCAGCGCCGCGTGATCAATCCCAGCGATGCCTGGATCAGGGCGGAAGGCGTGTTCGCGGCCATAGTCGATCCGGGAACCCATCGCGCCGCGCTGGAGATCATTGCCGCGCGGAGCCTACGCCTCAGCGACGCCGAGCTTCTGGAACGGCTGCGCTCGCTGCTGTCGGAGGTCGGAGCCTTATCCAGCCTTGTGATCAACGAGCGCGACCAGATGCCATCGGCAAGCGTCTACCAGACCCGGTTCGGCAGCCTGCTCCGGGCCTATTCGCTGGTGGGCTATGTGCCGGCACGCGATTATTCCTATATCGAGACCAACCGTGAGCTCAGGCGGCAGCATCCCGATGTCGTTCGTGACGTTCTTATCGGCATGCAGGCGGCGGGCGGGCACGTCATCATCGACAAAGACACCGGGTTGTTAACCGTCAACGATGAGTTTACGGTATCGGTCGTGATCGCGCGCTGCCTCATGACCGGGGCAGGGTTTCCGCGCTGGCAGATACGGCTCGACACGGGGCTTGTGCCCGACATCACCGCAGCCGTACGCATGAATCCCTCCAATAAGCGCGTGCTCGACTATTATCTCTTGCCGCGCATTGACATGAGTTTGCCCAAGCTCCGGCTGGCACAGGAAAACGGCCTTTTCCTCGATGGCTACCGCTTCGATAGCCTCGCGTTCCTGCACGCTTTGGCGGGACGCGCCAGATTTGCGGAGGCAGCATGAGCAACCACGAACCCAAGGCAGTCAAGACAATCCCGGTCGACGCCATCACGGTGCTCAATCCGCGTGTGCGCAACAAGCGCAATTTCGAGGATATGGTTGAAAGCATCCGGCGCGTCGGCCTGAAGCGCCCGGTTACAGTGACGAGGCTCGACGATGTCGATGGGCAGCTCGCCTATGGCCTCGTCTGCGGCCAGGGTCGCCTTGAAGCCTGCATCCAGCTTGGTCAGCGCGAGGTGCCTGCCATCGTCATCGATGCAGCGGAGGCCGAATGCCTGGTGATGAGCCTGGTCGAGAACTGTGCGCGGCGCCACCACCGCGCCATCGATCTTCTTCAGGATATCCAGACCCTTGCCAAGCGCGGCTACACCGATGACCAGATCGGCGCCAAGATCGGTCTTGGTCATGAATGGGTCAACATGATCCGGGGTCTCCTGGCCAAAGGCGAGCAGCGTCTGCTGATGGCTGTTGAGAGCGGCACGATCCCCATCTCGGTCGCGGTTGAGATCGCGCGCACCGAGGATGATGATCTGCAGGCCCTAATGACTCAGGCCTACACCGAGGGCAAACTGAGCGGCCCGAAGCTGATCAAGCTGCGCTGGATCCTGGAACGCCGCAAGCGCATCGGCAAACGCGTGGCGGAAACCCAGTTCGGGCGAACCAGCCCGGCCCGTCGCCCGACCTCGACCGATGCGCTGATCCGGGTTTACCGGCAGGAAGCCGACCGGCAGCGGCTCTTGGTCAAGAAGGCAGAGGTCACCCAGACGCGCCTCTTATTCGTGGTCGAAGCGGTGCGTACTCTGCGCGACGACGACAATTTCTTGAACCTGCTGAGGGCGGAAGGTCTCGACGACATGCCGAGCGAACTGGCGGACAGGCTGGTGTTCGGAGGGATGCGCGGATGAGCGCGCCGGCCAAGGGCCCGGTGGCATTCGGGTTCGAGACCGAATGCTTGCGCCTGCCCATTGCCGGATTGTTGCCGGTCAAGGCGCTGCGGCCCACCGTGAAGATCAGCGCGAAGTATCAGCAGATCGCGGCCTCCATCAGAGAAATCGGGCTGGTCGAACCCCCCGTCGTCTCACGTTCGTCGGCTGGCATGTTTCTGATCCTCGATGGTCATATCCGCATCGAGATCCTGAAGGACCTCGGCCACACCGAGGTCAAGTGCCTGATCTCAACCGATGACGAGGCTTTCACCTACAACAAACGAACCTCCAGGCTGTCGGCGGTGCAGGAGCACGCCATGATCGTAAGGGCCATCGCCCGCGGTGTGCCTGAAGACAAGATCGCCCGCGCGCTTGCGATTAATGTGCCGAGCATCCAGCGCAAGGCCCGCCTGCTCGATGGTATCTGCGTCGAAGCCGCATCGCTGCTGAAGGACAAGCAGTGCCCCATGGCGCTGTTCGAGATCCTCAAGAAGATGAAACCCATGCGCCAGATCGAGGCAGCCGAGCTGCTCAACAATGCCAACAACTATTCGGTCAACTATGCCGCAGCGTTGCTGGCCGGCACGCCGCAATCGCAACTCGTCAACAGCGACAAGCCCAAGAAAGTGAAAGGCATCACGCCTGAAGCAATGGCCCGCATGGAACGCGAACTGGCCCGGCTACAGGAGCAGGTCAGCTCCGTTCAGGACACCTACGGCCGCGAGCACCTGCAGCTCACCGTCATCAAAGGCTATCTCACCAAAATGCTCGGCAACCCGAAGATCGTGCGATACCTGCTCCAAAACCGTCCAGCCTTCCTTTCGGAATTCCAGGCGATCGCTGAAGCGAATTCGACTCTGCCGGCTGGGGAAGATCAAGGAGCGCTATAGGCACTCGGAAATGCCAGGAAGACGCATAACTCGCGGGCATTCCAACATATCAATCGCCGTGCGTTGGTTCGTATCCGCGATGGGGGGATTTAGCGCTCGCGGAGGCCGACTGCGGCGACAAGATTGTGAGCGGTTGACATGCAGAGAATGACTGAAAGCCGACGAGAACGCATTGCGTGGTGTTCGGTGGTTGGCCGTTTCGCATCTCCTGTCCAAGCGTATCGTTTGAGCCTTTCTGAAGCCAGATCGCGCGCGTTTCGAAACCAAGAATGACGACATTCTTCGATCCGACTCCAACGCCGGTTCAACGAGTTCACTGCGATTGACAATCAAGGATTGCTTCGCAATGCATTGATTAAAAACATTAATTCTCCAGAGATATCCACAGGCACATTTGACTTTTCTCTCAAATGTGGAATGTTGTTCCTATTATGTTCTTTCTAGCGCAAGGAGCCACCTCGCCATGTCCGCCATCACCTATCACACAGCCCTGAGCTTCGATCAGGATCCCGAGGGCGAGCTCTGCGCGGCGCACGCCGAAGTCGCGCCGACGCCGCAATCCGCCGTGCTGCGAGCGGTGCGTCTCGCCCGGTCGGCGAAGGGGGCCGTGGCCTTCAGCCGATGCATCGATATCGACCGCGGTCTTTACGGCCACCCGGAGGTTCTGGCCGCCATCGGGGAGCTGCCTGAGGATATTCGGGCCTTTATACCGTCACCCTAGGCGGACCATCGAGAACCACGTTCGTGGGGAAGCGGCCAGTTTCTCCTCCTCATCCACCCAGACGCATATCACCGAATAACGGAGACGCCGCAGGAGTTCTTTGCCATGTCCAACCCCGAATATGTCGATCCCGCTACAGTGACATCGCGCATCAGCCTCTCGACGCCGCACGTCACCATTGACGGTCGCCCGGTGGTGCACGTCGATGTAGCGATGTCGTCGCTCTCGCCAAACAACTTCCCGATTGCGGTCACGCTGGGAAAAGCCGGCTGGGGCAACGCCGTCACCTTGCCGATCAAGCCAGACAACGCCTGGCTCGACCGAGAATGGGATGAACTGCACGCATCATCGCTGGGGTTTGCTCGCCCGGTTCTTTTCCGCGATGGCCTATCAGGCCGGGCTGTTGCCCGGTTCGTCGCGGCAGCCGCGCGAGATCACGTCCTCGCGGCGCGGATGGTCGGCTATCAGCACCACTGGCTTTGTGGGCTGCTCGACCTTTGCGACGATCTTCTGACGCTCGATTGGATCGAGTATCGCGATTTCCTGAACCTCGTCACGCGCGAGGTCATGCTGCCCGAGCAGCGGTTGCTTGAACTCGTCGGCCGTCGGGGCGCAATTCAGCGAACTGACAGGATCGGCTCAAACGTCGCTGAGCAGCTCAAATTGACCGGTCTCGTCGTGAGTGAATCGAGAAGCACGGTGGCGCCGTCGAATCCGCCGACGACACTCGCGCTCGAGCGGCCGGGGAGCGCCGCATCATGACGCGGGTGTGGATCCTGTCCGACCTCAACTTGGAATTCGGCTACGAGAAATTCCTGCCGCTGGAAGCACCAGACTGCGATGTCGTTGTTATGGCGGGAGACATCGCAGGTTCCTGCGTGGCCTCCGTGCGCTATATCGCGAGCCAGCCGGCCTTGGCATCGCTTCCTGTTGTGCTCGTTCCCGGCAATCACGAGTTCTATGGTTCGGTTCTGCAGGATAATCTGGCTGAGGGTCTCGCCGCTGCAACCGAGGCCAATCGATTTCGGAGCCATCCCATTCATCTTCTGGCGCCCGGAACGGTGATCGCGGATGGCGCGCGCTTCGTCGGTGCCGCGCTATGGACCGACTACCGGCTGATGGGAACACCCAAGCGGTCAATGGTGAAAGCCGGCCAGGAGCTGAATGACCATCGTCTGATCAGATTTCGCGAGACTGACGGCCATCTCGCCCGCCTCATGTCCTGGCACACCGCAGCCGAACACAGGCGCGATCTCGCTCATATCGTCAAGGCGCTCGGCGAACCGCATGACGGGCAGACTGTCGTCGTGACGCACCACCTCCCATCGGCAAGGTCGATCCCCGTCCGCTTCCAAGGCTCCGATCTCAATCTCGCCTTCGCTTCCGACCTCGAGTGGCTAATCGAGCGCGCGAAGCCCGCGCTGTGGATCCATGGTCACACGCATGATGCCAGCGACTATTCCATCGCCGCGACGCGGATCATCTGCAACCCGCACGGTTACGCGCGAGGTACGATCATCCTCGGGCCAGATCGCCTGCGCATCAACGGCTACCGGGCCGATCTCATCGTGGAGGTGTAGGATGGCGAGCCATGATCCTCGCGGATAGACGGTGATCTACGGTGATGATGCAACATAAATGATACGGCGCAACAGGCGGCCGATCTACGAGAGGTCAATAATTCGCGGGCAGAGTGTCCTGCATGAAAACACCCGTTTCCCATCCGCCGGTTTTAAGTCTTCGCCTCGACGAAGGTCTGCTTGCAGTTCTCATTGCCCGTAAAGTTCAATGGCTCAGGGCGGATATCTATGAAGTCGGTATGGCAAAATCTGGCGCGCCTCGCGACGGCTTTTTCTGCTTCGTAAACGGCTCAGACCGTGACTTGCTTGACGTTGAAGACGTGCTTCTCGATACGAGCCAAAGGCATCGTATAGCCGCTGTTTCGGCCGGCTTGGACTTGTACGATAGTGCGTTGCGCGTCGAGGCCTACTTGCACGGTGCATTTGTTTGCGCACCCGATCTCGAAGAAGCCACAAGATACATCAAACTCCTGATCGCCCGCGTAGGCGACACCAACCAACGACGAGACACCTGGTCGTCACGCCGTCTGATTGGTCTGGACGACACGCTTGATCGATTTTTTGCTGTGTATGACATCCGCGACGATGCCGCTGTCAGAGCGAACAATCTGGCCATCGATCGTCGAACCCGCTCACAAGACGCGAGAGATGACGCGTCAGCAGTTCTTGCGATGTTCGAAAGGATGAGCCGGACGATCCGCTAATCCGGCGCTTTGGTAAAACCCGCAACACCGCGACAAAACGGAAAAAGCCCCAAGACCCATTACTGAACCCGGTAATTCACCTCTGGCAGGTCGCCAAGCGGAATATTTTCGCATGACTTGTGCATCTGTTGGAGCCTGCCTCGCGTGCGCGCTCGCGCGTGAAGAGGACTATGCTGCTTTTGCAGAGGGTTAAGCGCCAGAAACGCCTGGAGCGTTTTAGCATCGAAAACACAACCCGCGACTTTTTGACGCAGAAACGCGAATGGCCTAGCCCTTCGGGTCCATGACCCCCGTTTGCAATTCCTGATTCGTTTCATAATCTTACAAGCAATCACTCACCCCAGCGGCATGCTTTTGCTGCGGACAGGAGCCGTACATGGATACCTCATGAGCAGAAAACGCGTCGGCAAGCCGACGCGTTTCGCGGATCGCAAAGGCCTCTCGCCAAAGACGTGCCCCCGCAATCCTCCCCGCCATCATCCGAAAGATTCCGCCGAGGTTGATCTGATTCTGCACCGCTGTGAGTCGGCGGTCAAGAGTCGGCGCATCGGCTCAAGAACCGCCATGCAAGACATAGATTTTCCGCCAGAGCTCAATCCAGCCCGCTACGTCTGGACGCCGCCGCGCATGTCAAATCCCAGCTGCCGTCCGGCCAAGCGTTCAAATGCGCCCAGTCGTGGCGCGCTCATCGAAGGATGGGACTGCAGGAATCCCGTGGAACTCGTCAGCGAAAGCGGCGTCGAGCATTTCGATAAACACATGGAGAGCGAGCGCTTCTTCATTCCGGTGAACGCCTCATGCAGCCGGTATGTTAGCGTAAACGCTTCGGTCACCGCGAGGAATTGAGTGATGTCCTCGCTCCTCTTCATCGGCCGTCCAGATGGGCCGGCTCCATATCCCATCTTACCGCTCGCAAAGCCGTCGACCGCAACACGGACCATTGGTCGTGGAAAAGGCAGCAGCCGTGGAACCGTCTCGGACTCGGACGGCAGGTCGATCTGGTTTGAAAGTGAACTGGAATACAAACACATCATCGTTCTGCTCACGCATCCCGACGTCGTAAGCATTCACGAGCAGCCGCAAGCCGTGATGTTCATTTCACCGGACGGGGAGGTCACGGACCACACGTTCGACTTTATCGCGCTGATGAAGTCTGGGCTCGGTGTTGCCGTCGCCGTCAAGCCGAGCCATCGGGCGACCAGGCCCGAGTTCATTGCGCGAATGCAGTGCGTCGCGCGCGACCTTCCCAAAAGCGTCGCCGACATCGTGATGATAATGACCGATGACGACGTAACGTCGATCCAATCCCGCAACGCCGAACTCTACCGCAGTTGCCTGAGTTTCATTGATCCCGCGGCTGACGATGCCACGATGAGTGCGATCACCACACTGAATGGCTGGATAACACTCGGCAGCATCGGCGTGCTCAGCGGTTTTGCAGGCTGGGGCTATCGCGCTGCCGTTCGCGCGCTTCGACGTGGCGATCTCTCTCTCGAAGAGCCTGACGACCTGATCACGCCGGACAGCTTCGTTCGCAAGAGGCTTGCAATATGAGCCTCAATTCAACCACGGCCATCACTCCTGTCTACAACTTCACGACGCAAGACAAACTCAGGATCGGAGAGATCGACTATCTGTTTCTCGAGCGAGACAAACGCGTGGTGCTTCTTGCGCGCGCGGATAATCCGAAGATCGTCGAACGCTTCACTCACGCCGAACTCGCGGTCTTCACTGAGGAGCAGAGTTTTCGCTACAGCCGTCGGCACTACGCCGAAGACGTAGTTGCCCTCACCGAAGCCAACGACGGTGACATCTTGCTGAGCGATCTTTCCGAGAGCGAGAAGCAGCGTATCAACTGGCGGGAGGCCTGGGTGTTGGCTGTCCTTGCGCTGGAGCGCGAAGGCGGATGCACCCGCTCGGACACCTCGCTCGAGCAGGGAATGAAGACAATACTTCATCGGCTGATCGACGCCGATCTTACATTCGAGTCCGACTTTGCACGCCAATTGCTCACGATTCGGAAACCGCCTTGCACCAAGAAAATTCGCGAGTGGATGAAAATCTATGATCAATCCGGCGGCAGGGCGATGGCGCTGAGGTGGAAGAAGCGCAAGTGCGGCAGCCGCCAACCACGCATCCATGAGCGCGTCCATTTTCTTATGGTGGAGCATGCGGACAGCTATTGCGATGAAGGGCGTCCAACCAAGGAGAATTGTTTCCTTAACTTGAAAAACGCAATCAAGAAGGAGAATGAAAAGCGTGCTGTCGAAGGTTTGATCCCATTAGAATCTCCATCGAAACGCCGTTTTTTCGAAGAAATCAACAAGCTTCCAGCATATGACCAGATGGCCGCACGTCGTGGGATCGACGCTGCCGAACGCGCATTTGGCTTCGGCGGCGAAGGCTTCAACATCAGTCGCATTGGCGAACGCATTGAAATGGATGAGGTCAATGTCCCTCTGATTAGTTTCTTGCAGTGGACCCACCTTGATCGCTTTTTGAAACCTGGAGCACGCGAAAAGATCAAGGCTCGCAGGATCTGGATTGGTGGTGCAATCGACGTCGCTTCGCGGTGTATTGTCGGATTGTGTTTCTCGATCACACCAACGGCCGAAGCTGCCGTCAGCGTTGTGGACGAGATCACGGCCGATAAAACCGCTTTGGCCCTCGCCTTCGGTGTTCAATCCGCTGTCCCCAACGGGATTTCTTTCGAACTTGTGGGTGTAGATCAAGGATCGGCCTACATGTCAGGGATTTGCCGGCAGGCAATCTCCGATGTCATAAGCACCAACAAGAAGCCCTCAGCGGGTTACGCCAAAGGCCGGCCATTCATCGAGCGTTGGTTTCGGACCCTATCTACCGGGTTGCTGGGTTATTTTACCGGGCGGACGTTCGAAAACGTAGTGGCAAAGGGTGACTACGACCCCGGTGCGCGTCGATCGCTGCACATCGATTAACTGATCGAGGCGGTTCAGCGCTACCGCTTTGATATCTACCACAACAGGCCGCATGCCGCACTTTACGGCCAAACACCTCTCAACCGCTGGCGCGAGCTGATGGGCGAGAGCGCATGCATCCCGCCACCCGACGCACACTTCCGACGCCGCATCTTCGGCATTCGGCGCAAAGCTCCAATCCACGAGAAAGGCATCCAGTTCCTCGGCGTATGGTATCAACACGACGAGCTTCAGCGCCAACGCCGAAACCTGGGCAAAGCGTCGGTCGAAATGCGTATCGACCCGAAAGATCTTGGCGTCGTTTCCGTCCGCATCAATGGCGTCTGGTATGCGATCCCCTCAATTAAACGGAGCTTCGCTGGCGTTTCGCTCTGGGATTGGGAGGAAACGCTCAAGGACCTGCGGCTTCGCTACGCCAAGGAAGCTGAACTTGCAGAAACGATCGTTTTTGCAGCCATTGATCGTATTCAGGAAATCGATCGCGACGCGAGGATGCGCGCTGGCCATAAGACGCGAACTGAAATCCTCAAAGATATCCAGAGGGCCGAAAGCCTGCTGCCGCGAGGGTTCAAAATCCGCGATCTCGATGGAGGGACCCCACGCCAGCCGCTGCCGTTCGGCGCAGCGGGTACAGTGGTCGATCCATCTCTGGCTCCGCCGCTGATCTCCAATGCCAGCATAGAACAGGGCGCCGGCACTGCCAGACCGGCCAAAAAAGCAGGCCGGAGGAAAGCACCGAATGCAGCCAATCCGAAACCATCAACCGCCCGCAACTGGAGCTTTGAATGACTGACGCTATCGAACACTTTCTGTCCACTCTTTCCCCTGAGGAAGTTGAAATCGAACGTCGTATGGCGCCAGTGCGCGAGCGTTATGTGCGCTCTGACCGCGACGACGCGATCGACCGGCAGATCAGACGCGTAATCAAGGCCGTGATCCGCTCCGGCCTTCCGGCCGAACTTGGCTCCAAGCCACGCGAGTGCCCATCTTTCGCCGTCGTGGGCGCCTCAGGTGCCGGCAAAACGACGGTGCTCAAGCGCGCCCTCGAAACCCATCCCGCATTTCCTGGATTCGGCACCGACGAAGGGTGTCCTTACATTGTCGACGTGAGCGTCAAGGCACCCTGCACACTGGCTGGGTTTGGCAGGCGCCTATTGGAGCGGCTTGGCTACGACGCGCCGCGCATAAACTTCAGCAATCGCGATCCTGACAATATATGGACGCAGGTCCGCAAGCAGCTTGCAATCATCGGCACCCGCATCATCGTCATCGACGAAATGCATGGGCTGACCCTGACTGCGAATGCATTGGAGCTGAAGAAGATACAGGAGACCTTGCGAGCGCTGCTCAATGATCCGCGCCGCCCTGTCGCACTGATCTTCGCCGGCACGACTGACATGCTGGATGCCATCGCCGATCCGAAGGCCCAGCTGCTCCGGCGCGGCAACATCGTGATACTCAAGCCCCTCTCTGAAAAGCACGACAAGGGCCTGGTGCAGTCAACCATTAAGGTGCTGTGCGGCGATGCTCGCATCAAGGTTGGCAGCGACCTTCAAACGATAGCACCGCGTCTTCTCCATGCAGTTCGTCATCAGCTTGGCCTGCTTGTTGAGACCGTCGGCAACGCCATCGAAATCGCGCTGCTAGACAGTGATGACATTCTGGAACTCAAGCACTTCACGCGCTTCTACGCTGAGCACACCGGCAACGAAGATGAAGCCAATCCCTTTGTAGCGGCGAATTTCCGTTCGCTCGACACGATGCTGCGCGGCGTTGATCAGGACGGAAGCGCCACCAAAAACAAGACGAAGAACCATAAGGACGAGAGCGATGACGACTAAGGCGCTCCGCCTCCGTCCCGAGCTTCATTCCGAAGATAGCCCGATCAGCTTTATGTCGCGGCTCGCGCTTATCAATGGTTGTGGCAGCATGCGCGACTTCGCATCGGACATGATCCTTCCCAGCCGCAACGTCATCAACGGAGATTCAACGGCCCTAGACCGGCTTGCCTTGCTGGGCGGTGTTGATCGCGATCGACTCCGCCACAACGCCATCATCGAGCATCCGGCTGGAGCGTTTAGCCTCCGCGGCGAGGTCTTCGCCCGAGTGGACTTGTTTCGATCTGGTCTGCGCTACTGCCCAACATGTCTGCTGGAGGATCTCCGGCGTCCAATTGTCAACGAAGCCATGCCGCAGCAAATCAACGCCTATGGACGTCTAGGCTCAGGACCTATTAATGTGCAAGCGAATGTGATTCAGAGTCCCTTTCGAGGAGATTCTGATGAGTGGCCTGTTTCTGCTGAGCGAGCGTCAAATGGCTCGGATCACACCGTTTTTTCCCTT